>Ga0302306_10000251_pt1 | contig 38809 bp, 31 predicted proteins | sample III_Palsa_E3_1_FD_198761 | JGI IMG/M metagenome (GOLD analysis project Ga0302306, IMG submission 198761) | Peat permafrost microbial communities from Stordalen Mire near Abisko, Sweden - III_Palsa_E3_1 | ecosystem: Environmental > Terrestrial > Soil > Palsa > Peat permafrost | place: Sweden...
AAACAGGTAATGAGCTCGATCCCCCTCCCGTATTGATGGTTGGCGAATTATTCACCGAGGAAGAGCCGTTCAGTGACGTGCCGCCGCCCACGGAACCGACATTGGACAACGATTGAGCCTGGGTCGAGCCCATGCCGACAAACAGTAGAGCCCCCGCCGCGAGTATCAATTTCATTGGCATCCCCAATTGCGCCACACTGCCGAATCCCGGCAATGCGCCCTCAGCGCTAGACGTAGAGTAGTTGAATCCAGTCTTTTGAACAGAGTACGGGTCGTCTGACCGTACTAGGAGGCCTGTATCGGTGCGCTCATGAAGTTGGCGATTCATCACTTGAGGAAAATAGGGGAGTTTGCCGCAACGTGTGCCCTCAGCTAGAATTAGCTTCCTTTCTATGAGACGGAAAATGAACGAAATACGTTTCCACAACACGCTCAGTAATCGCCTGGAGGCCCTCGCGCCCCTGCACCCTGGCGAGGTTCGCATCTACACCTGCGGGCCCACGGTCTACGATTTCGCCCATATCGGGAATTTTAGGACGTTTGTATTTCAGGATATTTTGCGCCGATTCCTGCTTTCGCGCGGCCTGCGGGTGATGCAGGTGATGAACCTAACCGATGTGGACGATCGCATCATCCAGAAGGCGGCGGAAGCCGGGGTCGGTATCCGGGAATACACTGAAAAATATATCGAAGCGTTTCTGGCGGATATGGCCGCGCTGAACTTGCAGGCTCCCGAGGAAATTGTTCGGGCGACCGACCATGTGGAAGACATGGTCGACCTTATCGAGCAGTTGAAGAAAAAGGGCCTGACCTACGAAAGCGAAGGCTCGATTTATTACCGGATTGCCAAATTTCCGGAGTACGGCAAGCTTTCGAAGATCGACGTGGGCGGAATGAAAGCCGGCGCGCGCGTGGATAACGACCGCTACGAAAAGGACGACGCGAGGGATTTTGCGTTGTGGAAGGCCCCCAAGCCGGGCGAACATTTTTGGGAAACGCGTATCGGGCCGGGACGCCCCGGTTGGCATATCGAATGTTCGGCTATGGCCATGAAATACCTGGGCGAGACGCTGGATATCCACACCGGCGGCGTGGATCTGACTTTTCCGCACCACGAAAACGAAATCGCCCAGAGCGAGGCCGCGACGGGACATCCGTTTGCGAGGATGTGGATGCACGCGGAGCATTTGATTATTGAAGGCGAGAAGATGTCGAAGTCGCTCGGCAATTTTTTCACGCTGCGCGACCTATTCATGAAGGGGCAAAAACCTTCGACCATTCGGTATTTGCTGCTATCGGTTCCTTACCGGCGCCAACTGAATTTCACCGGGGACAGCTTGAAGCAGGCCGAAGCGTCGGTCGAGCGTCTGCGAAATTTTGTGACCCGCCTAAAAACCGAAGGATTCGCAGCCGGCTCGAATGCGAAGATCGAAAAGCTGGCGGACCAGGCCGAAGAAGATTTCGATGCGGGACTGGCCGACGATTTGAATACGGCATTTTCGCTCGCGGCAATTTTCGATCTGGTTCGCGAAGTGAACACGGCCATGGACCGCGGCGAATTCCGGCAGCAGGATGCGCCGCGGATCGTAGCCGCCCTGGAAAAATTTGACGCGATTCTCGCGGTGTTGAACGACGACGATGCCGACAAGTTGGCGAAAGTCGGGTTTGTACCTGAGAAACCCAGGATGAACCCTGAAGCGGTCGAGGCCTTGATCGAACAGCGCAACGTGGCAAAAAAGCGACGTGACTTCAAAAAATCGGATGAAATAAGGCAGCAACTCGCTGATTCTGGTATAATTCTGGAAGATTCGAAAGACGGCAGCGTTCGTTGGAAATACAAATGACAATTTCCGCAAAACACGAGATGTCGCTGCACGATCAGCCCTCCCATCAGCGCCCGAACCTCTACGGCGTAGACTAAGTACTTCCTCCTCATTTTGAAGCAGTTGCGCGCATCCCGGGGAACCGGTCCATGCGCCCAGGTCAAAATTCATTTCGAATCGATCTCCGGGAGGAAGTCATGCAAGCCATTGAAAAAAATATCGATACGTCTATTGCCGCGAATCTGCCTCATTTAATTACGTCGTTGCCCGGTCCCAAGGCGAAAGCACTGGTCGACCAGGATCATGCGATTTTGTCGCCGTCTTACACTCGCGATTATCCGTTAGCGGCCAAGAGAGGCTACGGCGCGATGATCGAAGATGTGGACGGGAATCGTTTTCTGGATTTCGCGGCGGGCATCGCCGTGGTCTCCACCGGCCATTGCCATCCCAACGTAGTGCACGCCATTCAGAAGCAGGCCGCTGAACTGATTCACATGTCCGGAACCGATTTCTACTATCCGAATCTGGTGGAGTTGGCACAGAAGCTGGCGTCGATTGCGCCGGGCGCTCAAGCGAAGCGCGTCTATTTCGGAAATTCCGGCGCGGAAGGCACCGAAGCTGCCATCAAGCTGGCGCGGTATCACACCAAACGCGACAAGATGATCGCGTTTTATTCCAGCTTTCATGGGCGCACCATGGGCGCGCTGTCGATGACCGCCAGCCGCGCGGTGCAACGCAAAGGTTTTGGCTCGTTGTTGGGCGGCGTTTTCCATGCACACTATCCGAATACCTATCGCGGGACGTTTGGGAATAACCCCGAACACGCTTCGGCGGATGCGCTCGACTATATCGAGAACACTTTGTTCAAGCGCATTGTCGATCCCGAGGACGTGGCCGGCATCATCATCGAACCCATCCAAGGCGAAGGCGGCTATCTGCCCGCGCCGGCGGATTTCCTGAAGGCGCTGCAGGCCATTTGCCGCAAGCACGGCATCATGCTCATCGCCGACGAAGTGCAATCGGGCATGGGGCGCACTGGGAAATGGTGGGCCGGCGATCATGCCGGACTCGAACCGGACATTATTTCCACCGCCAAGGGAATTGCTTCGGGCATGCCGCTCAGCGCGATCATTTCGCGCGCCAGCGTGATGAACTGGAAGCCCGGCGCGCACGCGTCGACCTTCGGCGGCAACCCGGTGGCGATTGCGGCGTCGTTGGCTACGATCGACTTGCTGGAACACCAGTACATCGAGAACGCGGCGAAGATGGGCCAGCACATCTTCAAATTGACGGCCGATTGGCGCGAGCGCCACAAGATCGTCGGCGACATCCGGGGCAAGGGCTTAATGATCGGCATTGAACTGGTCCGCGATCAAAAGACCAAAGAGCGCGCGCCCGATTTGCGCAATCGCATCGTCGAGATGGCCTTCCATAAAGGATTGCTGATCCTTGGCGCGGGTGAGAACGCGCTGCGATTTTGCCCTCCGCTGCTCATCGATGAAGAGCAGGCGGAATTTGCAGTCCGCACCATAGATGCCTGCCTCACCGAAGTGGAGAAATCGATGTAACCGTTTGGAAATCTAAGAGAGGCCGCTCGAAAAATATTTCGGGCGGCCTTTTTTGTTTCTTGGGCTCCCCCGCTGCGGCTTTTTTGTCCCGCGCGGTATATACTCCGAATCCGCAAGACGCGTGTTTTATCGATCGCTATGAGCTCGAAACTCGAAAACTTTCTGACTTCCAACGTGCGCACCCAGAAGCTCGTTCGCGCCGGCGAAATCGCGCAGCTGCACAGTTTCCGGCGCACCCTGCTGGATTCTCCGCGGCACGCCGACCAGCGCCGGCTGGTGAAATCCGGGTATCGCGTGTATTCCCAGGCCGATGAAGACGGCATTCTCCACGAGATATTCCGCCGCATCGGGGAGGGGGAACGGACTTTTCTGGAACTTGGCGTAGGCAATGGGCTGGAAAACAATACGCTGTTTTTATTGGTGCAGGATTGGAGCGGAATCTGGATCGAAGGTTCGGACCGTAAAGCAGCGGCAGCGAAGAAGAATCTGGCTACGATGGTTGCCGATGGCCGCTTGAAAATCGAGCAGCACTTCATCACCGCGCCGACCATCGATAAGAAAATCGCCGGCCTTACCGCGGGCCGCGACGTGGATCTGCTATCGATCGACCTCGATGGCAACGATTATTACGTACTGGATGCCATCCGCTCGATTTCGCCGCGGGTGATCGTGGCCGAATACAATTCCAAATTTCCGGCCGATATCCCGTGGATCATCGAATACAACGAAGGTCATCGCTGGGATTCGACCGATTATTTCGGCGCGTCGCTGAAATCGCTGGAAACTTTGCTGGCGGCGCGTGGTTATGCGCTGGTGGGCTGCAATATCCTGGGGACCAATGCGTTTTTTGTGCGCACCGATCTGGCCAATGAAACGCGCTTCTGCGCCCCATTCACCGCCGAAAATCACTACGAGCCGTCGCGTTATTTTCTGCTTCCCGCGTTTCACGCCGGCTATCCGGTGAACTTCGGCCCGTTTCGCACCAAGTAGGGCTTGCGGTGCCGCAAATAAACCGGAAGAAACGGAAGTTCCGCGCTAGAATTTCACGCCGGAGGGCGTCCTGCCGCGCATTTTAGACGTTGGTTGTGGTCCAAATAAGTATCCCGGGTCGATCGGTATCGACATGAATGCGTCGACCAGCGCCGACGTGCTCTGCCATCTGGACCGCGGGAACCTTCCTTTTCGCGATAATTCGTTCGACCAGGTTCGCGGCATTCATCTGATCGAGCATGTGGGCGACGTCATCGCCACCATGGAAGAATTTCACCGGGTGACCAAGCCGGGCGGGACAATTTTCCTGCTGACTCCGCACTATTCCGACGTCAATTCCTTCAGCGACCCCACCCATCGGTGGCACCTGAGCACCTATTCGTTCAACTATTTTTTCCCCGGCGGCACGCACGGACGGGACAACTGGTATTCGAAAGTGCGCATGCGGCCGAAAGAGATTCACCTGACCCTGCTGCGCATCTGGCGTTTTCTGGGATTTCAATTTCTGGTCAATCACAGCCGCACGTTCCGACGATTTTGGGAGCAATATTTAAGCTTCGTGGTTCGCGGCAAGGTGATCGAATTTACCCTCGAGGTCATCAAGTAAAATTCGCCGATGCTCGCTCGATTGATGTTCGCGATGGTCGCATTCAACGCACGCAAAGGTTTGACCGAAACGGCGGCTGAGTCTGCGGATTCGAATCGTGCGGACTCCACCAAGGAACGCGCCCGGCGAACCGGGGTGCGCGGCGAAACGTATGCCTACTGGTATTTGCGGCGGCATGGATACGTGCTGGTCGCGCGCAATTTCACTTCGCCCGGCCTGAAGGGTGAAATCGATATGGTGGGATACGACGGCTCGGTGCTGGCGTTTGTCGAAGTGAAAACACGCACGAGAATGGACCCGAGTGAGAAGGGCGCGGCGTTGCAGGCCACGCCCGAGTCCGCGGTGAACATCGAGAAACGCCGCAACATTTCGCGAGTGGCCCAGCAATTTTTACGCGCCCGGCACATTGAATCCGCGGAATGCCGTTTTGACGTACTGGCGATTGAAACGCGCGCCGGACAAAAACCCTCGGTACGGCTGCACAAAGGCGCCTTCAACGCAGGCGAAAATCGCCCGCGAGCGATGTAGCCGGTTTGGAATAGGAACTGCTTCAGGATCCATCGCAGTGCAAAACGCGGTAGTAGAATAGAAGTTTCGAACACGCGCGATGGCGCGCCCGGAGGGCGCCGTTGCCTCGTTATTTCCGCGCCGTGCTGGCGCTGAAGGAGAATGAAGACGTGCCGGAGCTGCGCAAAGATCCCATCACCGGGCGCTGGGTCATCATTTCCACCGACCGCGCCAATCGTCCGATGGATTTCGTGCGCGAGAGCGTGAAAATTAAGGGCACGCCGCATTGCCCGTTTTGCCCCGGCAGCGAAGGGAAGACGCCCTCGGAAGTTCTGGCCTACGGCCGCAACGGCAGCGGAAAAGATACGCCGGGATGGAGCCTCCGCGTGGTGCCCAACAAATATCCGGCGTTGGGCATCGAAGGCGGCCTGGATCGCGAAGGCGACGGCCTGTTCGATCGCATGAACGGAGTAGGCGCGCACGAAGTGATCATTGAAACGCCCGATCACAACCATACGCTGGCGACCATCAGCGAGCGAGGCGTTGAAGAAATTTTCTGGGCCTATCGCGACCGCATGCTGGACCTGAAGAACGACCGGCGTTTTCGATACATTCTGCTGTACAAGAATCACGGTGAACCGGCCGGGGCCACGCTGGAGCACACCCATTCGCAATTGATTGCGCTGCCCATCGTGCCGAAACGCGTGCGCGAGGAAGTCGACAGCGCCAAGCGCTACTACAACGAAAAAGAACGCTGCATTTTCTGCGACATGATCCGCCAGGAAATGGAGACGAAGTCGCGCATGGTCCTGGAAAACGACCATTTCATCGCGCTGGAGCCTTACGCGCCGCGATTTCCATTTGAAACCTGGATTCTGCCGCGGCAGCACAGTTCGGCGTTTGAGAATATGCCGACGCCGTACTACAAAAGTCTTTCCAAAATCATGCGGGAGTTTCTGAACCGCCTGGATTCGGTGCTCGCGTTTCCTTCCTACAATTTCGTGGTCCACACTTCGCCCATCGGCGAAGAGATCAACGACCATTATCACTGGCACATCGAGATGATGCCCAAGCTGGTGAAGGTGGCGGGATTCGAATGGGGCACTGGCTTTTACATTAACCCCACGCCGCCGGAAGAAGCGGCGCGTTTTTTGCGTGAAGCGAAGTAAGCGGCCGTATCACGAACGCGCAGCAAGGTTTGTTCCACTAATTCTTCAGGTACCACGGCACATTCACGATGAGTATCCGTTGATTTCCCTTCAGCAGTAGCAACGCCTTCAAAAGTTCCGCGCGATTATTTTCCAGGAAATAATGCCACCAATGATGCTCGATCATTTCGGGAATTAGCACGGCGATTCGGCGGGTGGGATTTTCCTGCTGCACCGCCAGCACGTGGTTCACAATCGGAGTAATGACCAGCCGAAACGGGGAATCCAGCATGGTAAGTTTCGGTTCAGCCAGGCCCGCTTTGCGCAGCGGCGTCAGCACGTATTTCTCCCACTCTTCGCGCACATCGTTTTTTTCACCTTCGGCGCAGACGTGAACTGCTTCCACGTCGCGCGAGAGCGCATAGGCCACCTCCACCGCTTTGCGCGTCAGCCGGCTCCATTTTTGAACCGGCAAAATGATCAAAGGGGAGCGAAGCCCCTCGACGTTGAACGGCTCCGTACACTGCAGTTCCTCGGCGACGCGATCGAAATAGCGCTTCACGGCCATCATCGAGATCAACAGCGTGGGAATGAGCAGCGCGGTGATCCACGCGCCTTCGATAAATTTTGCGACCAGGACGACCAACACGGTCGCGCCGGTGGCCACAGCCCCGATGCCGTTCACTACGATGTATCGGCGGTAGCCCGGTCCTTTGACTCGCAGCCAGTGCGCCACCATTCCGGCTTGGGACAACGTGAACGCCAGAAATGCGCCAACCGCATAGAGTGGAATCAGCCGGTTGGTGACGCCTTGAAACACAATCAGCAGCAGCGCGGCCAGCGCGGCCAGCACCCAAACGCCCTGGGAATAGACCAGGCGGCGCCCGCGCAGACTGAACGCGTCGGGCAGATATCCATTCAACGCGATGGCCCGGCACAGGCGCGGAAAATCGGCGAACGCCGTGTTGGCCGACAGAGCCAAAACGACCAGGACCGAACCAATCGCGGTGTAGTACAGCGGGCCGCGCCCGACTACCGCGGCGATAATCATCGAAATGACGCTCTGGTAGCCGGCGGCGCCGGGATCCGTTGCGGCGATGTGATACACGCGCACCAGAAACGCGATGCCGCCGAGCATCAAGATCAGCAGCGCGATGATGATGGTCAACGTGCGCTGCGCCGTCTTGGTCGCCGGCTCTTTGAACGCCATCACTCCGTTGCTCACCGCTTCGACCCCGGTCATCGCCGTACAGCCGCTGGCGAAGGATTGCAACAGGAGCCACACGCCGATGCCTGCCGCGGCAGGAAGAGCCGCGGGCGGAGGAATTACTGCTGCAGGGTGTCCTCCGGACGTGATCGATTTGAAAACTCCGATACCGACCGCCGCGAGCAGGCTAAAAATAAAAAGATAGGTCGGAACCATGAAAACAATTCCGGCCTGGCGCAGCCCGCGCAGATTGATAATGGTGATGAACAAAAGAATCAGCAGGCAAAGGCCCAGGGTGTGGGGTAGCAGCCTGGGAAATGCCGAAACCAGCGCACCGACCCCGGCCGAAATTCCGACCGCCGCAGTCAAAACGTAGTCAATCATCAGCGCGGCGGCGGCCAGCAGGCCGGCGAACGGGCCCAGGTTTTCCGAGGCGACGGTGTATGAACCGCCTCCGCCTGGATAGGCGGCGATCGTCTGCCGGTAGGAAAAATAAACGATAACCAGCAGGGCGATCACGCTGGCGCTGATGGGAACGATGTAAGCGATTCCGGCGGCGCCGAGCGGAATCAGCAGCGTCAGCGCGGCTTCGGGACCATAGGCGGCCGAACTCAGTGCATCCAGGCCGAAAATCGGAATTCCGGGACCCACGCCCAATTGCTCCGCGCGTTCGCCCCAGGTAGGCAGCGGTTTCCCGAACAGTACATCTCGAATGGTCATGAGTTATCCGCCAAGCTGGCCGCATATCGTTGGAGACCAGTGTGGCCGGAAAGAGTAAATCCTTTGGCTGCGAAATGGTATCTACTTGATGTAGATTTTCCACGGGCAGCGCAATGCACCAATTAATGGGAATTGGGTATGGCTTATGGTGCGGGGCCTCACTACACTCGACCCTGCGTCGAGCTAATTCGGATCCGAGCGGCAAAGGAGACTATTCATGGCGACTACCGAAGACAAGAAATGCGCACACCCCGTCTGCTCTTGTACCGTGACTTCTGGCAAGTATTGCAGCACGCAGTGCGAGGCGATGGAAAAGACTCCCGACATTGATTGCACCTGCCCACACCCCGGATGCAAGGGCCATACCGAATAATTCGCTTCCGAAAATTAAAGAGGCCGCCATCCTGAACGGATGAACGGCCTCATTTTTTTTTGACCCTTTGACTTTAGTGATGGAAACGTCGTTCGCAGTCCGCACAGCGATAGGGCAGCAAGCTCAACCACTGCAGGAAATAATCGATCGGGCCGGTGCGGTGGGACCGGTGCGTTTCCTCACACCCGCAGTACGGGCAAAGTGGCTTGGTCGCTTTCTTGCTCTGGTTCTGAGCAGCAGCGCCCTGCCGTTCCTGCGCCGGTGCGGCCCCCGCCGACACTCAAGCCGCCCGTCGGACCATGTGGTACACGACCAGTAAAACGACCGCGCCCACCACGGCGACCAGTAAGCTGTAGAGATTCAAACCCGTGACTCCCGCGTGACCAAAACGCTCGAAGAGCCATCCGCCGAGCAGCGCGCCGACGATACCCAGCACGATGTCCATCACAATGCCTTCGCCGGATTTATTGACGATCTTGCTGCCAATGAAGCCTGCGATCAGTCCCAAGACAATCCACGCCAAAATTGACATACGTTTCTCCTCAAAGCTGCTGACCCAGGAAGGGAACGGAACCCGAGGAACAGGGGGACACTATACAAACGGGGATGCGGACCACCCATCCGTAAAAGCCTGTACCAGCAGGTCTGATTCGCTGTAGCCGGCGAGTTGGCGATTGTGTCACGAAACGCCGAATTCGAGATTTTTGAAGATTTGATGACAACGCTTGACAGAAAAATGGGGATGCGTTTTACTCTCCTCTCCAGTTGACAATCAGTTGCAACTAGAAAATGGCTCGCCGTTCCACCAGTGTTTGCGCGCCTTCTAGTTGTTAATCAGTTGCAACTAGGATTTCGACCCTTAGGAGCTTTATGGATTCTCGATTGTCCATTGATCGCCCGGCCGCCAACCAGCTGCTGCGCGTCGCCGTGCTGCTCGCGTTCCTGCTGCTTGCGCATGCGATTTCTGCGTCTCCGGTTTGCGCGCAGGAGCCTCCCTACTTCGTCACTTATTCCGCCGCGCTGGAGGAACCGGGCAACCTGGAAATTTCGTTGAAGAACACGCAGGCGTCGCCCCACAACGGCAATCCGTTTTTGGGCAGCGTGCTGGAACTGGAATACGGGGTGAAGGGTTGGTGGACCACCGAATTTTATCTCGACGGTCAGGCGACCAAGAACGACAGCGCGATCTTCACCGGGTTCCGTTGGGAGAACCGGTTCCGCCCGCTGCTCCGCGAGCACTGGATCAATCCGGTTTTGTATGTCGAATACGAAAACACCAATCTGGCGGACCGCGGGCTGCTGGAAATCGTGGGACACGACAGCATCGCCGATCTGGCGATTCCGAACGCGGTGGCGCGGCAGGAAATCGAACGTGAAATGGAATTGAAGTTGATTTTGTCGAGCAATTTTAAGGGCTGGAATTTTTCGGAAAATTTCATCGCCGAGAAGGACCTGAATGAAAGCGAACCCTGGGAATTTGGTTACGCGCTGGGCGCCAGCCGGCCGCTGAGCCTGATCTCGCGCGGCCGGGCCTGTTTTTTCTGCCGCGAAAATTTCTCGGCCGGCGTGGAAGCCTACGGAGGACTGGGCACCACGAACGGATTCGGGTGGAAAGCAACTTCTCAGTATCTGGGTCCAACGGTCAGCTTCGATCTGCCGCGCGGCGGGCCCACGATTTTCTTCTCGCCGCAATTCGGGTTGAACGATAACAGCGCGCGAGTCCTGTACCGGTTCGGCGTGTCTTACGAAATTCAGCAGATCGGAAATATCTTCCGGCGGAAAGGCCAATGAGGCCCGATTTCATGACCAAGGCGCATGCTACCGGCACCAGAACCGGATTCCGTTTCCGCGCGGCAATCAGCATGATCACGCTAGTGGCTTGCATGGCGCTGGCCGACGGCTCGTGGCTGAAAAATGTTTCGCCGGATTATCACGCCAAAGTGAATCCGTTCGCCGGGCAGCCGACGGCAATCGCCGGCGGCTCCAAACTCTTCGCGGACCACTGCGCCAAGTGCCACGGTCCCGACGCACTGGGCCGCGGCAAACGCCCCAGCTTGCGCAGCGCACGGGTCCAGAAGCAAGCCACCGAAGGTGATATTTTCTGGCTGCTGAAAAACGGAAATCTGGCCAAAGGCATGCCGAACTGGAGTGCTATTCCGGAGCCTTCCCGCTGGCAAATTATCGCGTACGTAAAAAGCCTCGGACCTGAACCTGGCGCAGCGAGCGCCTCGAATTCTACCCAGGAGAAATCGGAATGAACCGGCTCAAGTCGTTGGTCGCAATTCTATTGTCGTCGTCACTCGTCGCTGCTGGTTGCGGTTCGTCCAAGGCGCCACCCTTCCCGCTGGAAAATGAAGGAGGCGCGCCGGCCGAGCAGCAGATCGGCGAGCGCTTGTTCGTCGATACCCGCTTCGCCGAATATTTCGCCGAGCATATGACTGGGGTGAACGATCCGTTGCTGGTTGGCGATCCGGTGGTGTCGACGGTGCAGACCACCAGCGGTTCGTTGCCCGGCCCGTTTGCCGGGCAGTCGATCAACTGCCGCTCGTGCCACTTCGTCGTGGAATTTCAGGGCGTGGCCGGAGCGGGGAATCGCACCTACGCCGATTTCACCGACCATAGCCCGATTCCGCTGCCCATGGGCAATTTCACCGCGACTCCGCGTAACGCGATGCAAATGGTGGGCTCGCTTACGCCTCGCAGCGGCCCGACATTCCTGCATTTCGACGGGCAGTTCAATGACCCCGCCGATCTGGTGAAGTCCACGCTGACCGGCAGGAATTTTGGCTGGGGTCCGACCCAAACTCAGCAAGCCATCGCGCACATCGCGAAAGTGATTCGCGAAGACAATGGAATCAACGTGCCGGCGCAGGAGTATGGAGAAAACCTTTCGTACGCGACAATTTTTCTGGGCACCCAGCCGGGAATTCCGAAAGACGTTTTGTTGCCGGCGCAGTACCGCTTGGACGTCACCACGGCAACCGACGATCAGATCGTGAACGACATTGCGCAGCTGATCGCGCAATACACCTACGGTTTGCTGTTCAAGCAAGACCAGTTCGGGCGCTATTACGCTTCGCCCTACGATGTGTTTCTGCGCCTGAACCATTTGCCAGTGATGCCGCGGGCCGGCGAATCGATCCCGGCCTACAACCAACGTTTGGCGTCGCTGGTCAATGGCCTCAGCAATCCGGTTTTTGTCGACGGGACGTACGGAAAATTTAAATATCACGCCCAGCCCTTTCAATTTGGGACGACCGAACTGGCGGGACTGAAGATTTTCCTGAACGCTGCCAACGGCGCGGTCGACGGGTCGCAACATGCCGGGAACTGCGCGAGTTGCCACACCGCTCCCAATTTTAGCGACTTCAACTTCCACAACACCGGCGTGGCGCAGGAGGAATACGACAACGCCAATGGCAACGGCACGTTCATGCAGCTGACGATTCCCACGCTCGCGCAGCGCAATGCGAATTTCGATCAATACATGCCGGTCTCCTCGGCGCATCCGAACGCCACCGAGCAGTTCCGCCATCATGCCGTGGCGGGCCAGCCGAATTTCGCGGACCTCGGCTTGTGGAACATTTATCAAAACCAGGATATTCCAAATCCGCAGAGCGACTTGCAATCGGTGGTCTGCGCGGCCGCGCCGCAATGCACCGTGGATGTCGGACTGGCTTACACCATCGCCCAATTCAAAACTCCGATGCTGCGCGACCTGGAAGATTCCGCGCCATATTTTCACAACGGCAGCAAGCTGCGCTTCACCGATGTCGTTCAGTTTTACGTGAGCGGCTCCACGCTGGCCCAGGTCGGCCTGCTGCGAAATGCTCCGCCGGAATTTCAAAACATGTCGCTGAGCAATAGCGATGTGACTGCGCTCGCGGCGTTCCTCGCGTCACTGACCGAGGACTACGACGACGCTTAGACCGCCCCTGCGATAAAAATCAAATCTGATGATTCCTGGTACGCGTCACCGGGAACCGAATCCAGCTCCGCTACAGCTCTGGTTTGGTAATCTTTAGCGGGCGACTTCCGCGCAAAAGCTTGCCGATTCTGCAACCCGGAATGGGGAGATTTCGTTTGCCGAATAACATGAACGACAACGGCGGCAGAATCAAAAACATCGTTTCTCCACCGGCGGCTTCTTCCACGCAACCTCGCCTTGCGGTCAATGCCCAGAAGCGCGACGAACTAAGGTTGCTGATCAATTCCCGCAATCCGATCATCACGGTCGAAACCACCGAGGAAGATCGCTTTGAAGGATTGCTGCAGGCGCTCTCGGCCGACCTGGGCATTCCGCTTTTCACCTGGACCATTACCACCGGCCTGACCAAGTGGAAAGGCTCGCCCATCTACGGCACCGACGAGCTCGAGCAGGCGCTCGCGAACATTGCGCTGATTCACGGCCAAGGAATTTTTCTGCTGTGCGACGTAGCGCGTTATTGCGACAACGATCACGTCGCGCGCCGGCTTCGCGATCTGGCGGACGCTTTCCGCACCGAAAGGCGATCGCTGGTCATTTCGGCTGCGTCCATCAAATTGCCACCCGAATTGGAATGTGAATCCGTTTCCTTTGATTTGGGATTGCCCGATGCGAGCGAACTTTTGCCCGGCGTGAACCAGGTGATCGCGCAGGTGGGCCACGATCAAAGGCTGCCGATCACGCTCGATGTCAGCGGGATTGCGCAGCTCGCGCACAATTTGGTCGGACTGCCGGAACAGGAAGCGCTGCGCACCCTGCGCAAATGTCTGCTGGCTCACGGAAAAGTGGATGCCGCCCTGATCGACGCGGTGCTGGACGCGAAACACAGTCTTACGCGCGAAGATGGATTGCTGGAAGCCGTTCGCCGCGACGCTTCCTTCGCCGACGTGGCCGGGCTGCAACATTTGCGCCAGTGGGTGGCCAAACGTAAAAGCGCGCTGACCCCGGAAGGCCAGCGTTTTGGATTGGCGCCGCCGAAAGGCATCTTGATCACCGGGGTGCAGGGCTGCGGCAAAAGTCTGGTGGCGCGCGCGGTGGCCGGCGAGTGGGGCATTGAACTGGCCCGGCTCGATGCCGGATCGCTCTACGACAAGTTCGTGGGAGAAAGCGAGAAGCGCCTTCACCGGGCGCTGGATTTGGCGGGAAAATTGTCGCCGGTTGTTTTATGGATCGACGAGATTGAAAAGGCGTTTGCCTCGGCCGGAACCAGCGGAGATGCCGATGCCGGATTGTCACAACGATTGTTGGCGACGCTTCTGACCTGGATGCAGGACCGCCAAAGCATCGTGTTTTTGGCCGCCACTTCGAACAACATCCGGGCCTTGCCTCCGGAAATGCTGCGCAAAGGCCGCTTCGATGAGATTTTCTTTGTCGACCTGCCCAATGCCGAAATTCGCGCGCAGCTTTTCACTTTGCATCTGAAGAAACGGGGCAGAGACGCCGCCGCATTCGACGTTCAGAAACTGGCCGGCGCGGCCGAAGGATTTTCGGGCGCCGAGATCGAACAGGCGATTGTGGCCGGCCTCTACACCGCCTTCAGCCAGAAGCAGCAATTATCGACGGAAATTGTGTTGGCCGAAATTCGGGACACGCAGCCGCTCAGCGTCACGCGCAAAGAAGACATTGATGACATCCGGGAGTGGGCCAAATCCCGCACCGTTCCGGCCGACTGAAATGGACCGTGTGCGGCGGCGCTTGACCGCCCTTCCATTTCTCGTTAAGCTTTTTTTCGAAATTGACTGAGAACTCAAGTCAGGCCGTAACTCCTCCCGCCGCATCAAGACCTCACTCCCGTATTCCATTCGAAGGGCGCGTGGCCATCGCCCTGGCAGCCCTGGGTGTGACCTTGATGGTCACGAACCCGTGGTTCACCGCAGTAGACGATGAGATCGCGATCGTAGATGTGGCCGCTAATCCGGCTTGGCAAACCATCAAACTTTTCCTGAGTGGCGGCGGCCAGCATGAGCATCCACCGCTTTCGGATCTAATCCTGCACGGCTGGCTCTGGCTCACCAACGGCAACAGTCAATGGCTGCGGCTGCCCTCGGTGATTTTTTATCTTTTAGGAATTTGGTTCCTGGTCCAGGCCGCGCGCCGCATCGGCGGGGATCGCGCGGGATACGGCACGTTGGTGCTGCTCATTTTCTGGCCCTACGGATTTCATTTCGGACGCCTTACCGGCTGGTATTCCTTCACCTTCATGCTGGTATCGTTGCTCACGCTCATCTATCTGAGATATTTGGAAGATACATCGTGGAAGACCTGGCTCTGGCTCGGTCTTTGCGCCTTGGCGCTCATTTACACCAACTATTTCGGATGGGCGATGCTGTCGTTTTTGGGATTGGATTACCTAACGCGATTTCGGCGTGACGCCAAGAAATGGATGCTGCTGTTATCGACTTTGGCGGTGCTGCTCCTGGCTTGTGTCCCGATCCTGCCGGCTTTTCTCACCGAGGCGCACGCGCGCGCGAAGACGGCATTTTCACCCACTGTCGTCGCGACCGGTATTTACAATTTGTACTGTCTCTTCGTCAGCGAATCGGTGGCGCCGTGGTTCTGGGCGTTGGGGATCGTGGCGGGTTTAGCGATTGCCTGCGCCCTGGCTCTCTCGTTCGTTTATAGCGGACTGCTGGCACGCCGTTTCCTGCTGTATTTTGTGGCGCTGCTGGCGGCGATGACTTTTCTGCAGATTGGAAACACCAAGCGCATGTTGATGATCAGCCCCTGGCTGGTTCTGCCGTTGGGAGTGGCGGTTGGACTGGCGGCGCGAACCTCGGCGCGACGATGGCTGGCGAGTTCACTCGCGGCGGTGGGCGCCATCGGCTGGTTCGGAATTTTTTCGCGGAATCTGTACGCCGCGCCGCATTGGATCGAGCCTTGGAACCGGGTTTCGGTGCGTGCCGCGGAGGTCGCGAGCAGCGGCGGCGTGGTCATCGCTAATAATCCCTCGCTGTTTTTTTACCTGACCTACCGTTTGCCGTCCACCGACCCGGTGCGAAACGGGCATTTTGCCGGAGTCTTGCCCGCGACGGTCAGGGCAGCCAATATTTATTCGCCCCAGGAATGGATCGACGCCGGAAGTCCCGTAGCCCAGACGGTGGCGGTATTCGACGGTCTGAGCTATGGCGTGCCCGGTCCTTCGATGGAGGAGATTCGTCACGCTCTGAATTCGCGATGTGCGAGCACCGGCGAAGACCATTTGGTGCACGATTCAGGCGCGCGCTGGAAGCAGGAATATCAACCGGTCAGCGGACAGCGGGAGTGGCGCATTCAGGTCAACCAGTACAGTTGTTCAGCCCCGTAAGCGCACGGCGACGCTACGCCGCGTTTTCAGGACCGCGCAATTTTCCAGAATTTTGAGATGAAAGAAATGATGGTGCGCCCGGGCGGGTTCGAACCGTCGACCTTGTGCTTCGGAGGCACACGCTCTATCCAGCTGAGCTACGGGCGCAATGGTGATTGTTGCGGATTCAAGTTTACTCTGCTTTTCGCACTGCGGCAAAACCAATCCGTTTCGACTGAGGCCCGGAACGCTGGGCGATTACGCGCCCTTGGCCAGGCCTTTGATCTGCTTTGCGTATTTTTCAATCTGCTCGCACTTTTGGACCATGGCCAGCGAGAGGACGTTTTGCGAGTTGGTTCTTTCGACCTCGGCTTTCAGCTGGGCCGCCAGAAAGTAAAGCTTCTCGACGCTGTCGTGAATCTGCGAATCGTTATGCTCCAGGATCTGTTTAGGATCAATCCGCGGGTCGAGATTGGGCCCGGCGAGCGGAGTCGCGGGCGCGTTTTGCGGCATTCCACTGGGAGGATCGCTCGGAGGTGGCGGAGTCGGCATGCCTCGCTGGGTAGCCAGCGCGCCAGCCCAAGTGCGCCCGGCGATGAATTCGGCGACCGTTCCGACCGCGACGCAAGACAAACCGGCCAGAAAAAAACGTTTTTGTTTGTTCATGACGATTGCTCCAGTTTCGGCGCTTCGTTCGTCTAAAAGTTTACCTGGAGGAAGTTTCGCAAAACACGCACCCGTGCTGAACGTCCTGCGCTGCGCCTGACGGGTGTATACTTCCGCCTCTGCTATCTTATGACCGAATCCTTCTCCCAGTGGACGGAAAGTGCAGGGCGCATCGGACTGCGGCTGGTGGTCATCGCGATCATCGCCGTGTTGCTGATTCGCGTGCTGCGCGTCGTAACTTTGCGTCTGGTCCAGGCGGCCAAAACTCCCACGCGTGCCGGCCAACTGCGCGAGCAGCAGACCCGGACCATGGCCGATTTGCTGCACAGCATCGGGGGCACGACCATCCTCGTCATCGCCGTGCTCATGGCCATGCGCATCCTCGGTTTCGACATTGCACCGGCACTGGCCACCGCCGGGGTGCTCAGCGTGGCGTTGGCTTTCGGCGCGCAAAGTCTGCTGAAAGATCTCATCAACGGAATTTTCATCGTTTTCGAAGATCAATATTCGCTCGGAGACATGCTGCAGGTGAACGGTGAAACCGGACGCGTCGAGCACCTCACCCTGCGCCGTACCGTGCTGCGCAATACGGCGGGCGCGATCGTCTCCATACCCAACAGCCTGATTGGCCAGGTTTCGAATCTGAGCCGTGACTGGTCGCAAACATTTGTGGACATTACCGTTCCGGCCGAGGAACTGGTCAGCACCGCGATTTCCATCCTGGATCGGGTGGCCACGGAATTTCGTAACGACGCGACCTGGTCGCCGGCGCTGGTGGATGGTCCGCGCGTGCTGGGCGTCGAAGCCCTGAATCTGGATGGAACCGTGATCCGTCTGCAGGTTCGTACCGTGTTGAATCGCAAAGATGACGCGGCGCGCGAACTTCGCCGGAGAATCAAGCTGGCCTTCGAAGATTCCGAGATCATGCTGAGCCATTCCCACAACGTGTCCTTGCAATCCGATAAACCCGGTACCAACCAATAGCCGCAAATTTTTGTAGAAATAAAACTTAGGAGGGAATCATGGGAGAAGTTACGCACGAACAGGCCAATCTGTTGCTGCGTCTTTACGATCTGCGCCGGGAACCGCGAATGCGCGAAGCGCGCGAATGGTATTTCGGCCATTTCAAGCCGACCTCCGTGGAAGACGCCATGAAAATCTGTCCGCCGAACAGCGCCGAGAACACCTCGATGCGCATGGTGACCAGCTATTGGGATATGGCGGCCGGCATGGTGAACCGCGGTTTGATCGACGAAGAATTTTTCTTCGAAAATACCGGCGAGCAATGGCTGGTCTGGGAACGGCTCAAGCCAATCCTGCCGGCGATGCGCGCGATGTTCAAGAACCCGAACTATCACCGCCAACTCGAGGAACATGTGAAACGACTCGAGGCCTGGCGCGAGAAGGGCGCTCCGGGAAGCACCGAGGCGATGCGCCAGATGATGGCGATGATGTCGCAGGAAAAACCGAAAGAGCAAGCCACTAAGGCCTAGTCCCGTCGCCATCAATGCAGCGCTTCGTCACGGCGTTGCATGCCCGGCGGGTCAGAAGTAGAGTACGGTCTGCTAAACACTCGCCATGAGGATTTCGGTTGACCGTACTCCGCGTTCGGGAGAATGGTGCAAGCGCTCGTACCTCGGGTGCTGAATCGAATCAAATTCTCCCAGGACGCTTTTGATGAAGCATGGACTCCATGCCGGATCTCCAGCATTCCGGCAAGCCGTATTGAAAAGCGAAAGACTGCGCATCATCGTGCTGGGGATTATCGTCGCGGTTTTTCTGATCCGTTCCTTCCTGACTTTGATCCTCTGGGACCGCGAAAACTTCCACCTGTGGCTCCTCTCCTGTGCGCTGCTCAGTCTGTTCCTGCTCTATGAATTTTTCATTTATCGCGCGGTGAGCCGCGCCGTGCGGAGCGGCAGCGATCTCTCGGCCGGGCTGCGTATCAGCAACGTAATTATCGAAACGTCGGTGCCGGCGTTCGCTCTCGCCTTCATCTACAGTACCGCCATCGATCCTGCCTACCGGCCGCTGGCCAATCCATCCACACTGCTTTTTTTCATATTTATTATTTTGTCGACCTTGCGATTGGATCCCCGGCTCTGCCGGTTCTCGGGAATCGTCGCGGCGCTCAGCTATCTCTGTGCGTCGACCTACCTGGGTTGGCATCCTGCGTTCCGTGACGGAACGTTGCTACTAAACCCCCACAAGGCGGTCTTCGGTTATGCAGCGGTTCTGATTTTCGCCGGAGTCGTGGCCGGCGCGGTGGCCGGCGAAATCCGGAAACATGTAGACGCGGCGCTGCACGAAGCCGAAACCAAACTACAAGTCCAGCGCCTAGAGCACGACCTGGACGTAGCGCGGACGATTCAACAATCGCTGCTGCCGGTGTCGATGCCGATGATCGCAGGTTTCGATATCGCGGCCTGGAATCAACCCGCGGATCAAACGGGCGGCGATTATTACGATTGGCAGCCGCTGCCCGATGGCCGCGTGCTGGTGGCGTTGGCGGATGTCACTGGCCACGGCATTGGCCCAGCATTGTTAGCGGCGGTGTGTCGCGCGTACGCTCGGACAAATTTCACCGTGGATGATGGGCTGCTCGACGCCATGACCCGCATCAACGCCTCGCTCTCCGGTGATCTGAAGGAAGGACGGTTCGTAACCTTTGTGGCTGCGATTTGCACTCCGGGAAATTCTAGGGTCGAGCTGCTGTCGGCGGGTCACGGTCCGCTTTTTTTCTACACCTTGCGTCACGACCGATTCGACGCCATGAAGGCCCACGGCATGCCCCTGGGAATTTCCTCCAGCCTGGTTACCGATCCTCCGCAAATGCTCGAACTCGACCTCGGCGACATGCTGGTGCTGGCCACCGACGGTTTCTTCGAATGGGAGAACGCCCAGGGTGAGCAATTCGGCGTCGCCAGGCTGGAAGCGACCATTCGCGCGTCGCGCGAGCGGCCCGCGAGTGAAATTATTGCCACGCTGTATAGCGCGGTCATCGCGTTTTCCCAGGGCACGCCGCAAAAAGACGATCTTACGGCCATAATCATCAAGCGGACGTAACGATCCCCAGCCGTGAGTCTTCGTGGAACATTCGCCCCCCGGATTTGTGCTGCCGTCGCGCGTACGCGCTGCGCGATTGCTTGCCCTGCGCCGCAGGGCGTAACATTCAAAGTCCGTGACCGATTCCCCTTCCATTATCGGCCGCACGATTTCGCACTACCGCGTCCTCGAGATGATCGGGGCGGGTGGCATGGGCGTGGTGTACCGCGCGCATGACGAACATCTCGATCGCGATGTGGCCTTGAAATTTTTGCCGCCGGGGGCGCTGGGTGATGACGATGCGCGCAAGCGTTTTCGCACCGAAGCGTTGATCCTGGCCAAACTGAATCATCCCAGCATCGCCACCATCCACGAATTCGTCACCCAGGACGGCACGGAATTCCTGGTGATGGAATTCCTCGCGGGAAAATCGCTGGCCCAGGAACGCGCTGGTGAAGCCTGGCCCGAGAAGCAGTTGATCGTGCTCGCCTCGCAAATCGCCCAGGCGCTGCAGGAGGCGCACGAGCGTGGCGTGATTCACCGCGATTTGAAGCCGGGCAACGTGATGATCAGTCCGAAGGGCCTGGCCAAGGTTCTCGATTTTGGTCTCGCCGGACATTGCCGACCGGTCAGCGAGACCACGACCATCGACGGCCGCGTCGAGCCGCGTTTCATCGCCGGAACCGAACCGTACATGGCCCCCGAACAATTATTGGGCGACACCATGGACGGACGAACGGACGTCTACGGCCTGGGCGCGCTGATGTACCAACTCGCGACCGGGCAGCGGCCGTTCCAAGATGAAATTTCCGCGCGACTGACCGATGCGATCCTGCACAAACCGCCGGCCCCGGTGCGCTCCTTGAATGACGGCATTTCCGCTGAACTCGAACGCATCATCATGAAGTGTCTGGAAAAGGAGCCGGAAAACCGCTATCAGTCAGCGAAAGAGTTGGACGTCGATTTGCGGCGGATGCAGATGCCGAGTTCGAGCGGAGTGATCGTCGGCAACGCTCCGCGCCGGATGTCGAACCGCAGAAAACTGGAGATTGTGGCGCTCTGCGCGATTGTTTTGGCTGGTGCGATTTGGCTCGGATTGCGCCATCGCGCCCGGGTCGCCGCGGCGCACGCCGGGCCAATACAGATTCAATCCGTGGCGGTACTGCCGCTCGAAAATCTTTCGGGCGATCCCAATCAGGATTATTTTGCGGAGGGCATGACCGAAGAATTGATTACCCAGCTGGCTCAGATTGGCGAACTGCGCGTAATTTCCAGAACTTCGGTGATGCCGTACCAGGGCTCGCGCAAAACGCTGTCCGAAATCGCCAAGGAATTGAATGTGGACGCGGTGGTGGAAGGTTCCGTGATGCGCTCCGGCGACCGGGTGCGCATCGACGCCAAATTGATTGAAGCTTCCACCGACCAGAGTCTCTGGGCCAAGGGCTACGATCGCGATTTAACCGATGTGATCAACCTGCAGGCCGAAGTGGCGCGGGATATCGCGCAGGAAATTCGGGTCGAGCTCACTCCGCAGGAGCAGTCGCGGCTGGCCGGTTCGGGCCGCGTGAGCCCCGAAGCTCACGACGACTATTTGAAGGGCCGTTATCACTGGAACAAGGACACCGAGGCGCAATTTCGCGAAGCGGGAAAATATTTTCAGCAGGCCATTGAAATCGATCCGAATTATGCGGCGGGCTATTCCGGCCTGGCGGATTATTTTTGGGCGACCAACGCCCTCGCTCCTCAAGTGGCCATGCCCAAGGCCAAAGAAAATGCTTTGAAGGCCCTGGCCCTCGACGATTCGCTTTCTTCCGCCCACGCCACGCTGGCCGATGTGAAATTCTACGCCGACTGGGATTGGCCCGGCGCGGAAGCGGAATATAAGCGCGCCATTCAATTGAATCCCAGCGATTCCGAAGCGCACCGGATGTATTCGGTTTTTCTTTCGGCCATGGGCCGGAGCAACGAAGCCTTGGCTCAAATGCAAACCGCCCAGAACCTCGATCCGGTTTCGATTTTCACCAATTCGTCCGCCGGCTGGACTTATTATTTCGCCCGCCAATTCGATCGCGCGATCGACCAGTGCCAAAAAACTCTGGAACTGGAACCGAACGATGTCGGCGCTCATTCCTGCTTGGGCTATGCCTACATGGCGAAGAAGGAATACGCCAAGGCCGTCGCGGAGTGCAAAAAGGCCGCGGATCTTTCCACCGGCGAGCCGCTGCGCCTGGAGGCCCTGGGTCTGGCCTACGGACTAGCGGGACAGAAGGATGAAGCGCGGCGGTTACTCGCGGAATTGCAGGCGAAATCCGAGACGCAGTACGTTCCGCCGTATTTTTTAGCGACGGTGCAGGTGGGGCTCGGCGAAAAAGAGCGGGCGCTGGGGCTGCTGGAACGAGGGTATAACGAACGCGACGCTTATATGACTTGGCTCAAGGTCGAACCGGCGCTCGATCCCTTGCGGGCCGAGCCGCGATTCAAACAATTATTGGCGCGGCTCGGGCTGGAGCGATAGCCGGCGCTCGCCCGCGCGAGATCGCTCTAGAGCGACGGCAGCGCAACGCCTCGCGCGTGGGGCTGAAAGTCGAACGCGTCAAAATCCTCATTGGTGGATAGCGCCACCCACGCCGACTTACTCGTCTTGCTATGCGTCACCACCACCACCGGAGGCTGCGCGGGCTGCCCGGCCGGTTCGACCATAGCAGCGCCCGGGCCGCTCAGCAGTTGTACTTGTACTTTCTTGCCGAAAATTCCCACGCCGTTCAGGAAGCCAGAAAGATCGGTTCGGACTCTCTGGTACGCGTCGGGCGTGAATTGCAGGATGGCGATTTGCGGATATTGCCGGCCGCTCCACAACCGCAGCACCCACACGCCGCGTTCGACCAGCGCCCACTTCACGGATTTCTTGCCGATGAAATTAGTTTTTTGCGCCACGGTATCTCCTTGCGAGCACTTCCACTCGAATTGGAATAGCGAAACTAGTTACATATCGAAAGTGGTTGAGTGTCAAGGCAAAGATTCCGAAGCCGCAGGAGTTTCGCCGTTTGTTCCGCTCCCGGCCGAATTACGGGGCGTTGGCCTTGAGTCTAAGATCCTGCGAGGAGGATCCGACGTTGATTTGCCGGGCGGCGGAGCGAATCCAGCGATTCTCCGCGGTAGACCAATATTCCAGAGCGCGCGGCGATACGTGCAGGGTTACGTCTTTGGATTCTCCCGCTGCGAGGCTCACCCGATCGAATGCCGCGAGAGTTCGCACTGCGAACTGCACACCCTCCGGACGCTGCGCGGGGGCATCCAGGTAGACCTGGGGAACTTCATCGCCGGCTACCTTGCCAGTGTTCTTGATGCGCACCGAAACGTCGAGCCCTTTATCGCTGGCCGCAGAAACTTTCAGTTGCGAATAACTGAAACTGCTGTACGACAACCCGCAACCAAAAGGGAAGAGCGGTTCGATATGCTGCTTATCGAACCAGCGATAGCCGATATCGACGCCTTCGCTGTAGGTCGTTTTGCCGTCCACGCCTTTGGCTGAACGCTCCGGGTGCGCGGGATCGGTCGCCGGATAATCTTCCAGGCGTTTGGCCCAGGTGAACGGCAGCCGCCCGCCCGGGTTCACTTTGCCGAGTAGAACATCCGCCGTGGCCCAGCCGCCTTCATCTCCCGGCCACCACAGCTGCAGCACGCCCTTCACTTTGCCGACCCACGGCAGCGCGACCGGCTGGCTGACGTTGAGCACGACGATGGTGTTCGGATTCACGGCGGCGATCTCTTCGACCAGCTTGTTCTGCTCGCCGGGCAGCACGAAATTCGGTTTGCCGCGCGTCCACAGAAAAACTACGGCGGTATGCGCGTTCTTTGCGGCCTCGATGGCGGCTTGATGATTGCGCGCGCGCTGCTCCGGCGTCATCCAGTTCAGCCGAATTTGTTCCGGGTTATTGGAAGTGTCGCCACTGGCTTGCACCGCGATTTCATGCGGGCCGGCCGCGAGTTGAACGGAACGCCGCACGTCGTCCAAGCCATCGACGGTAGGGAATCCATTATCCTGCGTGGCGTACTGGATGTCGCCGTGCACGGTGCCTTGCGCCGCACCGGTCCTGCCAATTTCCTTGCCGTCGATCGAGAAACGTCCGCGCGCGCCGAGCGCCTGCAGGTAGATCCAGTAATCGCCCGCACTCGGAACGGTCAGCGTTCCTTTCCAGGTGATATTTCCATTTGCGGGCAGTGACTTGCTGTTGCTGTGCGTGAAATCAATTTGGGCATCGACCGAGGTGTTTCCAGCGCCATCCGTGCGCAGCAAACCCGGCTGGCCGTCGTGCGACAACGCGGCCGCGTCAATGGGCACGCCGGTCATGTCGTCGTCCACCTCAAACGTTACATGTGCCTGCGGCGCCAATTTCTTCAAGGCATCGAGTGGGCTGATCTGACGTTCGGTGAGGCCGGGGGAACGTTCCCCAAAAGTTCCGATGGCCGCGACCTGCCCGGCTCCTGGCCCGATGAACGCAAGCGATTGCAGATCGTCGGCCTTCAGCGGCAGGGCACCGTCGTTTTTCAGCAGGACCGCTGCGTCGGCCGCGGTCTGGCGGATCACCGCGGCGTTTTGTTCAATATCTTGCGGCGTAATGGTGTGTTTCTGTTTACCATCCAAGTATCCAAAGCGATCCATTTCGTACAGCACCCGGCGCGCGGCGGCTGTTATGGTCGCTTCGCTGACTGTCCCGTTTTTCAGCGCCTCACGCATGGTGGTGCCGTCGGTGTCGCGCGGAAACGCTCCCAGGTGCGCAGGATCCGGCGACGGCTCCTCGGGAATGCTGCCTCCCAGAATGCCCGCCAGCGCGTCGGCATCCGGCGGGGCGCCCGGGGCGGCGGGCGGAGCGGTCAAGAAGAACGAATTGAGCAGCACCGCCAACGGACTGCCCGCCGGCAAACTACCCGGCATTTCCATATCGAGACCCTGGTTGATGAACAAAACGCTGTGCACCCCACCCCAGTCCGAAGTCACAAAACCTTTGAACCCGATTTCGCCTTTCAACATGGTCTTCAGCGTGTCGGCGTTGTCGCAGGCGAAGGGTCCATTCACGCGGTTGTACGAACACATGATGGAAGAAACTCCGGCGCGTACGGCTTCCGCAAAAGGCGCGGCATACACCTCGTGCAGCGTCTGCTGGTCGACGAACACATTGTAGGAATCGGAGTCGTAGGCGATGTAATGCTTGGCCTGGGCCATCACGCCCTGCGACTGCGCGCCGCGAATTTCCGCTGCGCCCATCTGCCCGGTAAGAAACGGATCTTCACCGAAGGTGTTGTAGCTGCGCGCGAAAGTAATGTCGCGGTCGATGTTGATGAAAGGCTGAAGCACCACATCGATTCCCAGCGACCGCGCCTCGCGCCCAATCACCGCGCCGTTCGCTTCGGCATCTTTGGTACTGAAAGTTGCGGCCACGCCCATCGTTGCCGTTTCGGCCTGGCCCGCAACCCGGGTCAACACTCCCGGAGGTCCATCGGCAAACCGAAGAGACGGAATGTGCAGGCGCAGAACGCCGGGCAGGTATCCGGCCTGACCCTGATACACGGACGGGTCTTCAATCGCGCCGCGAATCAGATCCATTTTTTCTTCCAGCGTCATTTGTTGCAGCAGCCGGTCGATGCGCGCTTCGTCGGCCTTTTCGGCCGGTACCGCTTGGGCCCGGGACGTAGAATTCAGTGCGAATACGGCGACCGCGAGAGCCAGCCATTTCATTCCGTTCCCAAGCATCGCCATTGGCAAATCCTTATGGTCCGTTGGTATTGATACCCTCAAAATTCGGGCTCAGTGGCTTTATATCATAATCGGTTGGGTACGCCGTCCCGCGCCGGACCGGCACGTTGGGTTACGCCGGCTCTTCAGAATTTCCCTATGCGCTCTGGGGCAGGCTGTGCTAGTTTTCCCGTACCCCGCGAATACCGCGACTTCTGAGAATTGCTGAGCACCTCAAGGAAGGAATACTACTAATGAAGACCCGCCATCCTGCCATTTCGTTGATTGCCTTGCTGGTTTCCGCACTGCTCGTAATGCCCATGGACTTGGCCGCGCAGCAGGCGCCGAGCGCCGGCAAAATTACCACGGTGCTGCCCATTGTGAACGTGATTCGCGGCCAGGAGCAAATTCCCGCCGCGGTGAACGCCCAAGTTTTCTGGGGCGACACGATTAACACCGGCCATCTGGCCCGCGCGCGGGTCAGCCTGGATGACGGCTCGATTCTCAGCGTTGGTTCCGATTCGAATTTGCTAATCGGCAAGCACGATCCGGCGGCGCAGCAGACCGAACTGGATTTGAATTATGGCCGCGTTCGCGCCAAGGCGGCGGCGCTGGTGAAGCCCGATGCGCATTTCCGCGTGCGCACCCCGGTGGGCGTAGCCGGCGTGGTCGGCACCGAACTGGTGGTGATCTTCGATACCACCACCGCTCAAATGAACGTGGTCTGTCTGGAGGGAACCTGCCAGGCTTGCGATTTGGCCGGGAACTGCGTGACCCTGCATGCCGGGCAGGAATCTTCGGTCCACAATAATTCTGCGCCCACCGCTCCGTCCCCCGCGTCTCCGGTGAACGTCGCTGATGCGGTGAATACCACGGCGACCAGCGGAGCGGGCGCCGCCGGAGCCAGCGGAATTGGAGCGGTGGGCGTGACGGCGATAGGTGTGGGAGCGGCGGCCGCTGCTGCCGTCGCCACTATCGTGGTGCGCTCGGTCAGCAAAACGCCGACATGTGGTACGCCTTCGCCAACTGCGCTTGCTTCCGGGCCGACGGCCAATTGTGCTACCGCCAATCGCGCGGCGCGGGGCAAGACCCCCGGACAAAAGCCTTAGGCCGGTGGGCGCTGCGAGTATGCGTTAGGCGTCACCTCGAGCTGATCGAAAAACGCACCACCAAAGCGTCGACGTAGGTCACTTCGACTCGCCGATCACCCGGCAAGTATTCGAAGATTTGGGTCTTCAGTCCTTCCGGCGAAACCGATTCCGAAAGTTGCCGGCCCTGGCCGAGCAGATTGGTCACCTCGGTCATTTGCATTCCGCGTTTCAATTGCCCGGTCGGTGACCCCGCATCCGCATTCGAGTTTCCGAAATTGGCTGGCGGCTGATCGCTTGGTGGCGGTCCGCCCGGCCCGGCTTGGGGGGCCTCGCTGAAATCGACATAGGGCGCGAGCAGTTTCATCACTGCGGCCGGAGTGAGATCTTCCGCCGGAATCGATCCCGTCCAGCGCAGGTTGAATCGCGAGCCGCCCTGCATCCGGTTCTGGGCCACCTGTTGGCCCTTGATCTGGCTGGCGATCTGCGCGTCCCGCTGATTCGCGTTGTCCTGCCGCTGGCGGCGGTCGCGCTCGCGATCGAGGTCGCGCTGCAGGTCGCGTTTGCGATCCGGATCGTCGGTGTTGGCAATATCCTGCTCGAGTTGTTTTTCGTAATTACTTTTTTCCACCGGCTTCGCGGTCACGGTCGTATTGGTATCGTCGCCGAAGGTGCCAAAACCGCCGCCATCGAGCTGAAACTCGATCATGTCTTTCTTCACGTTGATCGTGGTTATAGTCGACCGCGCATCTTTAGGGATGGCCACGCCGAATTTTTTCAGCCGCGAGGAATATTGCTTCCAATCCATCGGCGTTCCGCGATCGAAACGCAAATCGACGCCTTGCTGCGTGCCGGGCATGTCGATTTTCAACTGCACTTGTTTGCCTTGGAAATAATTCTGCACATCCGCGGCACTTTGCGCGCGCAATGGGCACGGCAGGATGGCTGTGGCTAGACTGGCGGCCAGGTAGAAACTCGCGGCTCGAATCATCTCGGTCCTCCAACGCAAAAACGCGGGCATTCACGTGCGCAGGCCGCAGAGTCTAGCACAGGCCCGCAGCAAGGATGAAGTTGCGAGATAAACCTGCGACATAAGGTTTCGAGACAAAGTTTCGAGACCAAGTTCCGGGATGAAGTCTGGCCAATCGCGGCGCGAACGCTATAATTGCGGTCCAGCCGCATTTACTCGCGCGCGTTCTGGCACATCCGCAATTCGTGTGAGGGAGAAATCGTATGGACTACCGCAAGAAATTTCGAGTCGCGCCGGGCGCGCGCGTCAACCTGAACAAAATTGATCCGGATTACAAAGGCCGGGACCTCTCCAAGAAGTCGGCGGAATCCGCCATCGAAAAGTACTGCGGCAAGCTGAAGAGCTTGCAGCAGACTTTGTATGCCGAGAAAAAACACTGCTTACTCGTGGTGGTTCAAGCCCTGGACGCCGGCGGAAAGGACGGCACCATCAACCACGTGATGGGCGTTTTGAATCCGCAAGGCACCAAAGTGACCAGTTTCAAGCAGCCGAATGCTCAAGAACTTGCGCACGATTTTCTTTGGCGGGTCCATCCCCATGCGCCGGCCCGTGGCTGGATCGGCGTTTTCAATCGCTCGCACTATGAAGACGTGCTGGTCTCGCGCGTGCATCACCTGGTGCCCAGGGAGGTGGCCGCCGAGCGCTATGCGAGCATCAACGACTTCGAGCGCCTGCTGCGCAAACAAAACGACACCCACATCGTGAAATTCTTCCTGAACATCAGCCGCAAAGAGCAGCTGCGCCGTTTCGCCGAACGCCTGGACGATCCCGCCCGGAACTGGAAAATCAGCGAAAGCGATTACAAAGAACGCGAATTCTGGGACGATTACATGTCGGCGTATGAGGAAGTGTTCGAAAAGACCAGCAAGAAAAATTCACCCTGGTACATCATTCCTGCCGATCACAAATGGTTCCGGAACCTGGTGGTCTCGCAGATTCTGGTCTCCACCATGGAAGACCTGGGAATGAAAATGCCCAAACCGACGGTGGATCTGGAAGCGATTCGCGAGCGTTACCACCAAGCCGCGGAAGCGGCGCCCGACGCCGGGCAGCACCAACGAAAAAAAGGATAGTTTGATCGTCGAAGCAAGAATCGAAAGCGGCGGGTGGCGTCCGCGCCCGCGCTGGGGTCACTGCAGTTTCGGCTCAGCCTCAAAATCCTGGGCATTTTCGCTGTGCTCCAAAACTGCTTCAATGGCCGCGAATAATTCCTTGGTGCGAATCGGCTTCGCAATGTAGCCGTCCAGACCCGCTTCCAGGCAGCGCTCCTGGTCGCCCTTCAACGCATTGGCGGTCATCGCGATAATCGGGAGGTGCTGGCCTGTATGCTTTTCTTTGTCGCGAATTGCCGCGGTCGCTTCGAATCCATCCATCTCCGGCATCTGAATGTCCATAAGCACGACGTCGAAATTGTCTTTTTCCAGTGCCGTTAGCGCTTCCCGCCCGTCCCCGGCGACCGTGACCACATATCCCCGCCTTTCGAGCAACCGGATCGCCAGCGTCTGATTTACGGCGTTGTCCTCGACCAGCAGCACCCGCGCCCGGTTGCGCCCTTCGCGCAGAGCATGGGCCGTGACCAGGATGGGCTTCTCCTGAGATTTTGCTCCGAGCGTGCCGCAGATCGCGTCCAGCACCTCGCGTTGCCGGACGGGCTTGACCAGGTAAGCGGAAATTCCAAGTTCGCGGCAGCGCGCGGCGTCACCCAGGTGCCCGGCCGAAGTGAGCATGATGATCGATACCTTTTCGGGACTGCGTTCGTTCTTGAACTTCTCGGCAAATTCGAATCCGTCCATATCCGGCATTTGGCCATCCAGCAAAATCAGCGGGAACGGACGTCCGGTGCTCCGCGCGATCTGTATCGCCTGCAGCGCGGCCCGGCCGCTTTCCACCGCGGTCGGCCTCATGCCCCAGCGGGCTAACATCTCAGACAGCAATCGCCGGTTCGTGGAGTTATCGTCGACGATCAGCGCATGCATACCACGCAATTCCTGCGGCTCGACCGGCACCGCGGCGACGGCCGGGGCGTCTTGCACCGCCAGTTGCACCGTGAAATGAAAAGTGCTGCCTTCACCGGGTTGGCTTTCCAGCCAGATTTTTCCGTGCATCAACTCCACCAACCGGGTGCAAATGGCCAGGCCCAGCCCGGTGCCGCCATATTTCCGCGCCATGGTCTCGTCGGCTTGCGAGAACGCCTCAAAAATCCTGGCCTGCTTTTCCAGCGGGATGCCGATGCCGGTATCCTTGACTGCGAAATGTAATCGAGTCAACCCGGGCTCGCTGCTCGCTTCGTCCACCTTGACGAAAATTTCGCCATGCTTCGTGAACTTGACCGCGTTTCCCACCAGATTGATCAGCAGCTGGCGAATCCGGCCCGGATCCCCGACCAGCGTCTCCGGAACATCCGGCTGCACTTCGTAGATCAACTCCAATCCCTTTTGCTGGACTCGGAGGCTCAAGGCTTTCATCGTTTCGCCCAGGCTTTCGCGCAGATCGAAGGGGATCGCTTCCATCTCCATTTTCCCCGCTTCGATTTTGGAGAAATCCAGAATGTCATTGATGATCGATAACAGGGATTCCGCCGACACCCGGACCAGGCCCAGGTGTTCGCGCTGCTCGCCGCTCAGTTCGGTATCCAGCAGCAGTTCGGTCATGCCCAGCACCCCGTTCATCGGGGTGCGAATCTCGTGGCTCATGGTCGCGAGAAATGTACTCTTAGCGTTGCTCGCCGCTTCCGCCGCTTCTTTGGCCGCGCGTAATTCCCGCTCGAATTGTTTGCCCTCGGTTAAATCCCGCACGAACGTCGCAAAATGATAGCCATCGTCGCGGCGCATCGCGGAAATGGTGAACTCCACCGGTATTTCATGCCCGTCCTGGCAGCATGCTTCGGTTTCGAAGCGGCCGTTCAACGCGCTACCGTCGCCGCTGGAGTCCAGCATTTTATGAATATTGAGCAGAAATCCCTCGCGATGACGGGTCGGAATCATTAACTCCACGAGAGGTTTTCCGGTGGCCTCCGCGCGCGGCCATCCAAAGGTTTTTTCGGCCTGGGCGTTCCAATCCGTGATTTTTCCGCCGAGATCCAGCGCCACGAATGGGTTAAATGAAGTTTCCAGAATCTGCCGCGACTTCTGCTCGCTCGATTCCAGTTCTATGGCCTGCGCCGAAAAGCGGCGGTCGATCAGCGCCGTCACGATCGTCAGCCCCAGCACCATGAAGGTGACCACGATGATGCTCCAGGTCACCAGCGACGAAATGTTCAGTGCGTGCGCGACGCTCCCTTCGATCGACTCGGCAGGCCTGAAATGCGCCGCGGCCATCCCGGTGTAATGCATCACCGGAATCGCCGCGCCCATCACCACTGCGCTGAGTATTTTGCGCCAGCCGCCCGAGTGCTTTTCGTCTCGAAAATGAAAGGTCAGCCACAGGGCGACTAGCGAAATCACCATGGCCACCGCGATGGAAAGTGCTACCAGGCTCGGAGAGTATTCGCACATCGCCGGCAGCCGCATCGCCGCCATCCCGATGTAATGCATCCCGGCGATCCCGCCGCCCATGAAAATGCTTCCGATGATGACTACCGGCGGGCCCATCTTTCTGCGGCTGGCCGCGAAGAGCGCCACTCCCGAGGCAAAGATCGCCGCCAGCAGCGAGAGCAGGATTGTCGGCCAGTCGTATTCCACCGGAACTGGCAAGTGGAACGCCAGCATGCCCACGTAGTGCATCGACCAGATACCGATGCCCATGGCGGTGGCCCCACCGGCGAGCCAGTGCCGCCGGGCCGCGCCGCGCGCGGACGTCACTCTTCCCGCCAGATCCAGCGCGGCATACGCCGCCAGGCCGGCAATCACCACCGACAGGGCCACCAGTCGGTAGTCGTACGATCCCAACATCACCTGATTGGGCGAAATCACGATGCCCCTTGGAGTCGATGTCGGATGCAAGGAGCCGTTCGTTTGCACCTTGCTGCTTCCGGCACACGTATTCCGACGCACGATCGAGAGCTGGAGAGGGGCAGTTCTGCACCGGCTGAATACTTCAGAAGGGAACTCTATCTTGACTCACTGCGCAGCCAAGTCAAGCTCGCCGTGCGGATCGCAACGCAGGAGTAAACCCGACCGCAGGGCCAGCGTTTCAACATTAAGCGGACGTAGTAATTCGTTTAGGGGCTTCGAACTCGCTTCGATGAAGTTCGAAACGCAGAGGAATTCTTGCAGGCGCGGGTGGGAATCGAACGCAAGCGTGCCACTGAAACGGCGTAAGTTATTGATTCCACATGACGGCAAAAACGATAGAAACGGCAAAAACGGGGTCTTTGTGCAGAAATTGTGCAGAAATTGATTCCATCGGACTCGAACTTCTTCTCATTCTGCGAGCTTCAGCTTCCAGACGTGCGCCGAAGGTACTGCTCCCGGCAAAGCAGAAGCTTGTACCAGCTGATTCGCGCGGTCAAGGTTCGAAGGTTGGTCACTTCTGTCGAATCTTCCGTTCTCCGCCGAGCTCGCGCGGTGTCAATCCGCAATACCCGCAACTCGGTGCAGTGTTATTCCTGAGCCTCACGGTTCTCGCCGAGGTCGCAATCTCTAACAAGGACCGGGGCATATTATAATTGGCGGTGGAGGTGGCACATGGGCAGCTTTCTACTCGCGTTGCTTTTCAGTTCCTACGTTTGGTATCGGGGTTGCGTGATGGGAATTTTGGTCAGTGACTACGGCTTGGGCTTAATTTCTTCGAGCCACTTAGAAGACGCACTCGGCGTTGTGTTAATAGGCTTCGCTGCGACGCTGGCGCTCAACAAAATCTCTGAAGGCAAGCAAATGTCAGTAGCGTTTTTGTCACCGGCTCGACATGGTCGAGAACGATGATTTTCGCGCGCTGAAGTTGGATTCGGCGACGAAGTGTGAACGTCATTGCCCTCAAGTTACAATTCTCGAATCATTCTTTGCCACGGCGAGACCGGTTTGGCAAAGACCACCAGTTGACCGGGCTTAGGTTTGCCCGAATATTGGAGGCTTGCGTCACATTTATTTTCGGCAACAAGGCCGATAGCGAGCACGTCGCTCGTCGAATAGTGGGTTCGAGCGTAAGAACAATCTTCCGCTTTACTATAAATTAGCGAGATGCTGTTGGGCGCAGCGGTCTTGTAGTAAAACGTCACGGAGCCATTGGCGTCAGTCTTTCCGCGAAGTTGATTCCTATTCGGGTCGTTGCGGTCCACGCCGATAAGTATCGATTCATTTGAAATTGGCTTGCCGGTGTTGCCATTGAGCAGAAGAACTGAAAAGTGGTCGGCGGAGCCACCCGAGATTGCGAAAGCCTGTGCCGCGACCGCGAGGGCGACTGCGATTCCGACCGCCAGCGTGACCATGATTTTCATGCGGGGATTTTACCGGTAGGGCTCCGCGTCGGCAAGCTCGGGCGCGCCGTCGGCGCGTCAGAGACATCCCTCTAACCAATGGAAAATTGAAACTTCCTTCAGTGTGTCCATATCGTCCGCATCTCCGAATTCGTGTTTGTTGGGATGGTGATGCTGGTCCGAAAATACGAACGCGACATAGACATTATTTTCGCTGCAATACCACGGCTTCCGTTCGTGTCCGATTTTCGTGATGTCGTCGAGAGAATGTTTGTGGTCGCTTTCCACGCAACAGAGCTGCGTGTACGGAACATTTTGAGTGTGCAGGTAGTCTTCGACTTGTTTTCGCGCCATCCCCGGCGTTAGGACTTGCTGGTAGGTTCGGAGCGTAGCGCCGTAATGAATCTCGTCGCGCTCAGCTTGCTGTTGCGGTGTCCGCGCCGCGCAACCGGCGAGCGCGACTAGTACAGCGAGCGCTACCACTTTGATTTTCATGCGGGGATTCTAACGGGCGGTCTCGGCGTCGGCAAGCTCGGAAAGGTGCATCTCAGATTGACAACGCTGCCCGATTGTTCTACAAGCGCCTTTTCTGAAAGACTCTTTGATTGGCGAGGGATTTTTATGGAGGCGCGGGTGGGAATCGAACCCACGTATAAAGGTTTTGCAGACCTCTCCCTTACCACTTGGGTACCGCGCCTCGGCCCTACAGTATAGCGAAAGTTCGCGGCGGTTTCAGCCCGGAAACTGCCTCCGTCGTCGCAAAAATTAAAATCGTGTCGCGGCTCGTGCGTCTCGCGCCAGTTGCGCGCTAGCGGATATGCAATTCGTACGGGATCCGCGCCTGCACCGGTTCCATCTGGCTGACGATATGGCGCAGCATGGACTCGAGCGACTGCGATTCGCTGGTCGTGTCTTTTTCCTTTTGCAGTAGCTGCTGGAAAAAGCTGCGCTCTTCGGGATAGCGCACCAGCCGCACCGATTCGCCGGCGGGAATATGGGCCAGCTCTTTGGCCACTTCCACCGCCCGATCGAGCCCGCCCAATTCATCCACCAGCCCCAATTCTTTTCCCTGTGAGCCGGACCACACCCGGCCTTTGCCGATTTTGTCCACGGCTTCTACGGTCATTTTTCGGCCGGTGGCTACGCCCTTGGTGAAGTCCGCGTACGTCTGATCCAGCGATTTCTGAATGTAATCGCGCTGCGCCGGGGTGAAATTCTGCTGCGACGAAAACAGCGACGCATTGTCGCTGGTCGTCACCGCATCTGTGCTCATGCCCAGCAGGTTGTACAATCCCGAAACATTCAGCTTGCCAATCAGCACCCCGATCGAGCCGGTGATCGTATTCCGGTCCGCCACAATTTTCCGCGCCGGCGCCGCGATCCAGTAGCCGCCCGATGCGGCCACGTCCGACATCGAGACCACCACAGGTTTCACCGCATTGGCCAATTCCACTTCGCGGCGAATCACTTCGCTGGCCACCACCGAGCCGCCGCCCGAATCCACTCGCAAAACAATCGCTTTGATTCCGGAATTGGTCCGCGCCGCGCGAATATCACTGGCCACCGAATCGCCGCCCATCACCGAGCCGCCTGCGGGCGTCGAACCGGAGTCCCCCGAAACGATCAGGCCCGAGGCGTACACCACCGCAATGCGCTCGGTCCCATCATTCGACACCGACGAACGATAGGTGCCCAGCGAAATCGGGCTCCATTTGCCGTCGCGCTTCTTGAAATAATCCTGCACCTGATCCCAATATCCCAGGCGGTCCACAATTTTATTCGTCACCGCATCGCTGGAGGCAAACGGTCCGCGATTCAGCAGCGCCTCGAATTGCGCGCGATCCATGTTGCGTCCCGATGACGCATCTTCCAGGTATTGGTTGTAGACGCTGTGCAGCAGGCCTTCCACTTCTTCGCGATGCGCCGGCGTGAATTTCTTTTCGGTGAACATGTTGGTCGCGGTCTTGAATTCCGCGATGTGGTAGAACTCCGGCACGATTTTCAATTTATCCAGCGTGCCGCGCAAGAATAGTGCTTCGGCCATCATGCCGCGAATGCTGACCGGCGCCGTCGGTACCAGCCAAATTTCCTTGCAGGCGCTGGCCAGGTAATATTCCGGATTCTGAATTCCGTCGTAGCCCAAATAACAAATGCTGGGTTTTCCGCTCTTGCGAAAATTCAGCAGATGCGTGCGAATTTCTTCCAGCTTGGCCCAGCCGGTTTCGAGCGGGCCGATGCGCACCACCAGGCCGGTGATATGCGAATCCGTCGCGGCGGTGTCAATCGCATCCAAATAATCATGCAGCACGATCGGCGTGGTGCCGTTCAATGCGCTGAAAATATCCGGAGCCTTCTGCTCTTCGATTTCGCCCGAGGCGTTGATCACCAGCACGCCATTGGTGGGAATGCGCATGGCTGTGGGCTTCGAGGCCGCCCAAACCAGTACAATCAAGGCCAGAACCAGTAAACCGATCACCATCGCGCGGCGTTTTCCCCAGGTCATGCGTCACCTCATCCGGAATTTCTGTGCTTGAAATTCGAAACTAAAAGCTATCACCCCGGCTCGCAAAACGCCAATTCCCGCGCGCGCGTGTCGGGCCTCGCCGGATTTCTGCTATACTCTCGGCATTCAAAAACATGGATTTCGACTACCTCACTACATTTCTCGAGATTGTGAAGTTGGGAAGCTTCTCGCGCGCCGGGCAGAAACTTTTCCGCTCGCAGCCGGCGGTCAGCGCCCAGATCCGCCAGCTCGAGCAGGCCTACGGCCAGAAATTATTTGACCGCGTGGGAAAATCCGTGAAATTGACCGCTGCGGGCGAAGCCTTGGTGACCTACGCCAAGCGCTTGCTGACCCTGAAAGAAGAATCGCTGCGCGCGGTGGCCGATCTTTCCGTATCCCCGCAGGGCTCGCTGAACATCGGCGCGAACGAAGCGACCTGCTTGTATCTACTTCCCGATCTTTTTGCCGAATATCACCGCCGCTATCCCGGCGTACAAATCAATATTTACCGGAATTTCAGCCGCAAGGTGATCGAGAAAATCGAAGACGGCTCGGTTGACGTCGGCATCGTCACCCTGCCGGCCAAGTCGCCCAGCCTGCGGATTCATCCGATTTTCCACGACCGGCTGATGCTGATGGTTTCCGCCGGGAACCCACTCGCCAAATCGAAAAGCGTCACGCTCAGCGAAGTTGCCGACCAGCCGCAAATCGTTCCGAAGACCGGTTACACTCGGCAGCTTTTCGACAAGCATTTCCGGCCCTATCGCGGAAAGCTCAAGATCACCATGGAACTCGCCAGCGTCGGCATGATCAAAAGATTTGTCGCGGCCGGCTTGGGCGTTTCGATCATCAGCGAAAGTTTCGCCAAAGACGAAGTACGCAACGGCGAAGCCAAGTTGATTCCCATCTCCGACGCCGACTTGACCCGCGAGTTGGGGCTAGTCTATCGCCGCGATCGTACTTTGCCGCGCGCCGCCGCCGCGTTCGTCACCTTGCTGCGCCAGCAAGTCGAAAACCGCAACGACGCCTCCCGCAAACACTAGTTCGTTCTGGTCTGCAAATTCACCCGATGTTCCCAATTGTCAGCATATGAATTTGCAATTGACGCGATTCAAAAAACGAATTGCCCTTCCCAAATTAGTTTGAGCTCGCCGTTGCCCGGTGGAGTTACACTCGGGAAGCGAACGAGCCCGTCATGCCCTCAACCCCTATGCTAGGCAGCGAATTGCGCGCCTTCTACGCCGAGGAATCGACGCGCATTCAAAATGATTTTGCCGCCGCCGGTGACGGTCGTGCCGCCATCCTCAGCCGCACCACCGTCGTCGAGTCAATCCTGTTGCGCCTTTGGAACCAATACATCTCCGCGGAGAAAAATGGTCCCAGCGGTCTCGCTTTGGTTGCGCTGGGCGGCTTCGGCCGCAAGTGGTTGTTCCCTCACTCCGATATCGATCTGCTGTTTCTGCACGCCAACGAGCGCGCCGAAGCCGAATTCAAGGATCGCATTCGCCAGTTCTCCCAGGAAATCTGGGATCTGCGCATGAAGCTGAGCCCGGCGACGCGCAAACTTTCCGAATGTGACCGCTTCGATCCGGAAAATCTCGAATTTACGGTTTCGCTGCTCGACAGCCGCTACCTCGCCGGAGATCCGGCGCTTTTCGCGCAACTCCAGGACGCGGCCATTCCGAAGCTGCTCGCGCGCGAAGGCAAGGTTTTCTCGCAGCGTCTCGCCGACCTGACCCGCACGCGCCATGCAAAATTCAGCGAGACCGTTTTTCATCTGGAGCCCAACGTAAAAGATGGCCCGGGCGGTTTACGCGACTACAATGTCGCTTCCTGGCTCAATTTTATTTCGCCGCATGGGCGCGCCCGCGGTTCGGCCCAGGAAATTCCAGGCGCGCTACCTTCCACCCGCCAGCGCTCGCAACTGGCGCTGGATTTCCTCATGTCGGCGCGCTGTTTTTTGCATTACCTCCACAAGCGCGATAACAACACGTTGACCTGGGAATCGCAGGACGAAGCCGCCGCTCGTAAAGTTGGCGCCGCGGATTCGGCGGAGATCTTGACCGCTTCAGACTGGATGCGCATCTACTTCGGCCACGCCCGTGCCATCAATCGCGTTTGCCTGCAATCGCTGCGCGCTTTTCCCGCGCCGCAATCCTTGCTGCTCGGCCAGTTTCAGAACTTACAAACGCGCTTCGCTAATCCCGAATTCGTGGTGGAGGACGGCGTCATTTCGCTGCAACAGCCGGACGCCGTGGGCGATTCCGATCTGCTCATGCGCGCCTTCCGCTTCCAGGCTCGCCACGGGTTGACCTTCAGTTCGGCCGCCGAAATGCAAATCGAGCAGGCGCTGCCCTCGCTTGCACCCGATCCGCCGCACGGGGTGGAAGTCTGGCATCACCTGCAGGAGATTCTGCTCGCGCCGCACGCCGCGGACACCTTGCGCTCAATGCATTCCCTCGGCTTTCTTTCGCTGGTGATCCCGGAGCTGCAGGGCATCGATTCTCTGGTGGTCCGCGACTATTCCCATCGCTACACGGTTGACGAACACACCTTCGTCGCCATCGAAAATCTGCATCGGCTGCGCCAATCGCAATCGAAATGGGATCAACGCTACGCCGAACTGCTCGATGAGCTGGAGCAGCCGGAGCTGCTCTACCTGGCGATTCTGCTGCACGACACCGGCAAGGGCTCGAAAACCGGGAACCACGTGCAGGCCAGCCTCGCCATCGCCGAAAAATGTTTGGAGCGGCTCGATGTCGATCCGCCCGACCGCGAAACCGTCCTGTTTTTGATTGGCCGTCATCTCGAATTGAGCATGACTCTGCGCCGCGATATCTTCGATCCCGAAACGGTGAAGTCGCTCGGCGAAAAACTCGAAACGCCCGAGCGTCTGAAAATGCTGTGCCTGCTGACCTACGCCGACATCAAGGCCGTAAACCCCGAAGCGCTGACGCCGTGGAAAGCGGAAAATTTGTGGCAGCTCTACATCGGCACCGCGAATTATTTGCTGCGCAACGTCGATCAGCGCCTGCACGTCGACACCGACGAAGACACCCTCGCGCATCTGCGTTCGTTGGCCCCAGCCGCGGGTCGAAAGTTGGAAGCGTTTCTCGAGGGGCTGCCGAAGCGCTACTTGCGCACCCACGCCGTGGAAGACGTGCTAGCGCACATGAACA
>Ga0302306_10000253_pt1 | contig 38748 bp, 35 predicted proteins | sample III_Palsa_E3_1_FD_198761 | JGI IMG/M metagenome (GOLD analysis project Ga0302306, IMG submission 198761) | Peat permafrost microbial communities from Stordalen Mire near Abisko, Sweden - III_Palsa_E3_1 | ecosystem: Environmental > Terrestrial > Soil > Palsa > Peat permafrost | place: Sweden...
CATCGAAGCCCCGGAAGATCCGAAAATTCGAGAGCTGAATCACCGCATCGAAGTCATTCGAGATCGTTCTCATTCCCGCTCGCTGACGCACGCTGAATTCGAATCCATGTTCGCGGCCGCCGGATTGCGGATTTTTGAGCTGGAACACAAGGGGCATCCTCGAACTTTCGAACACTGGATGCATGTGGCCGGATGGAAGCCCAGCGATCGTGAATATCAGGAAGCGCAGGCGTTGATGGTCGATTCGATCGAAACGAATTCCGCGAATTTTTCTCCGCGCTTCGAGCCCGCCGATGTTTGCCAGCCCGGGAAGGCACCGGACCTATACATGTTTAATCCCGGCATTTATATGGCCGCCGAGAAAATTTAGGAATGGCCTCCGAAATTCTGCTCGAAGCACGCAACCTTCGAAAATCGTATCCCATTGCGGGCGGAATGCTGGCCGGGTCTGGACGGCAGGCGGTGGCCGTCGATGGAGTGAGTTTCGCGGTGGAGCGCGGCGAAACTCTGGGGATCGTCGGCGAATCCGGCTGCGGCAAAACCACGCTGGCGCGCATGTTGTTGCGTTTGATCGAGCCCGATTCCGGCGAAATTTATTTTCGGGGCGAAAATTGGCTGGGCGCGAGCGGACCGGAACTGCGCAAATTGCGCCGGCGCATGCAGATGGTTTTTCAGGATCCGGTCGCGTCGCTGAATCCGCGGATGACCATCTCCGGCATCGTCAGTGAACCGCTGGCAATTCACGAGCCGGGCACGTCGACGGCCGCTCGCCGGACGCGTTGCATCGAAATTCTGGAAGCGGTGGGCCTTGATCGCGAGAGCCTCGGTCGTTATCCGCACGAATTTTCCGGAGGCCAGCGCCAGCGGATCGGTATCGCGCGGGCGCTGATCCTGCGTCCGGAGTTAGTCATCGCGGACGAGCCGGTATCGGCGCTGGACGTTTCGGTGGGGGCGCAGATCCTGGAATTGCTGGTCCGCTTGCAGCAGGAATTCTCGCTGACGCTGATTTTGATTTCGCACAGCTTGCCGGTGGTGGCGCAACTGGCCTCGCGGGTCGCGGTGATGCAGGCGGGCAAATTCGTGGAAGTGGGCCCCGCAGCGCAAGTCCTGCAATCGCCGCAACATCCCTACACGCAGGCGCTGCTCGCAGCGGTTCCGGAAATTCCGGCATAGTCCCCGCTGGCGCCGCGAATTTGTTGCATTTCGGCGCCGGAAAAAGGTAAGACTGGCCTGTAATTTTATTACTTTCCCCGCGTACTGGATCAGAGCGCACCAAACGCGACAGCGACAACACAGGAGCAACCAATGGCCAGCATTCCGACCCCCTCGCAGACCACAACTGGTTCCGATAATTCCTTCGCGCGGATTTTCGGCGCGATATTCAGCCCCAAGCCGACTTTTGCCTCGATTGTCCAGCGGCCCACCTGGGTGGTGCCGGTGATCCTGGGGTGCATTCTTTTCATCGCTGTCGTTTTTGCTTTCACGCAACGCGGAGGCTGGCAAAGCTTTTTTCAGAAGCAGATGGCGGACAATTCCCGGGTGCAGCAGATGACGCCGGAGCAGCGCGATAACCTGATGGAAAAACAGTTAAAGTACGCGCCGATGTTTGGCTATTTCGAGGGCGTGGTCATCCCGCCGGTAGCGGCGCTGCTGGTGGCCGCCGTGCTGCTGGGGATTTTTAATCTTTCCGGCGCGACCAAAACAACTTTCAAAGTAGCGCTGGCGATTGTTGCTTTCGCCTGGTGCCCCTGGCTGATTCACGGGCTATTGAGCATCTTGATTATTTTCCTGAAGGATCCGGCAACCGTTGATTTGCAAAATGTAGTGGCTTCCAACCCCGGGGCGTTTCTGCCGGATGGTTCCGCGAAGTGGCTGACCGCCTTGCTCGGTTCCATCGATATCTTCGCGATCTGGACGCTCATCCTGCTGGGGATTGGATTCAGCGCAACGAATCCGAAGAAACTTTCGGTGGGCAAAGCGGTGGCGCTGGCGGGAGCCGGATGGCTGGTGTTCATACTGCTGAAGGTCGGGCTCACCGCCGCGTTCGCCTGATACACTCGACGGGATGTCTTCGAGTGCGGAAAATCCAGAGGCCGCCGGTTTCAAATTCGAAGTGCTGGCCACCGATCCGACCGGCGCGCGGCTGGGGCGACTGACCACCCCGCATGGCGTGGTCGATACACCGGCATTTATGCCGGTGGGAACGGCGGCCACAGTAAAGGGGCAAACGCAGCAAGACCTGGAAGACCTCGGCGTACAGATCCTGTTGTCGAATACCTACCATTTGTATTTGCGACCGGGCCACGAATTGATCCGCAAGCTCGGCGGATTGCACAAATTTATGTCCTGGCCGGGCGCGATTCTTACGGATTCGGGCGGATTTCAGGTTTTCAGCCTCAGCGAGCTGCGAAAGGTTTCGGACGAAGGGGTGACGTTTCGCTCGCACCTGGACGGTTCCGAACATTTCCTGTCGCCGGAAAAAGCGCTGGAAGTGGAAATCGCGTTGGGCGCGGACATCGTCATGGTGCTCGACGAATGCATCGAAGCGCCGTCGGCCGAAACGCGGACGCGCGAGGCCGCGGCGCGCACTTTGAATTGGGCGCGACGGTCCAAGGAATATTTCGCGCAGCACGGCGATCCGGCACGACAGATGATTTTCGGGATCGTGCAGGGCGGAACGTACGGCGAGTTGCGCCGCGAAAACGCCGACGCGCTGGTGGAACTGGATTTTCCCGGGTACGCGATTGGGGGCCTGGCCGTGGGGGAAGGGCACGCGACCACCTGCGAGATGGCGGCGATCGCGGCGTCGCGGCTGCCGGCTGAACGTCCACGGTATTTGATGGGAGTGGGCAAGCCGGAGCAAATCCCCGACTATGTCGCGCTCGGAATTGACATGATGGATTGCGTGTTGCCGACGCGCAGCGCGCGCCACGGAAGCTTGTTTACTTCGCAAGGGCGGCTGCTGATAAAAAACGCGCAGTACATCAGTGACGAGCGGCCGATCGACGAATCCTGCGGCTGCGCGGTGTGCCGGCGCTATTCGCGCGCGTATTTGCGGCACCTTTATGCGTCGGGAGAATTTCTGGCGACAATTTTGAACACCCACCACAACATTTACTTTTACCTTGACATCATGCGCAAAATTCGCGACGCTATCCGTTTTGGGAAGCTCGAAAAGTTCCGCACTGACCTTCAGGCTCGTCTGAAATAGGCAAACCGAAAAAGGTAATGGGCGCGGTAGCATGCGGAGCACAATTTTCGATGCGGATTTGGCCTGCTTTCCCCGGGCAGGTTGGCTCGTCCTGGCGGGTAGTGGCACCGGCGCTGCGGTGAAAAGCGCGGGTGAAGAAAAGGCGCAACGATCGTGACCTCAGAAATTTTGTCAGCGGGACTTTTGTCCCTAATAGCTCAAGCTCCGGGCCAGCCGGGCGGAATCGCGCTGTTTCTGCCGCTGATCCTGATCATGGTGATTTTTTATTTTTTGATGATTTTGCCGGCGCAGCGCAAGCAGAAGAAAGTCACCGAAATGCTGCAGGCGCTGAAGAACGGCGATAAAGTGATTACCAACGGCGGAATCTATGGCACTATTGTCGGCCTTGAACCGGACGCCGTTCAGTTACGAGTTGCCGATCAAGTGAAGATAAAAGTCGCGCGGAGCGCGATCGCCGGGCTCCAAGCCGAAGCACCGAAGGAGAATTAGGCAGCCGCATGAATCCCCAGCTCAGATGGAAGTTCATACTAATCGCGATTGTCATAATTCTATGCATTTACGGCCTGATCGGCATTCCATTTCCCACGTCTTTGGCGCAGGTGAAGGAGAATGTGGCCGACCGCATCAAGCTCGGTCTAGATCTTAAGGGCGGCAGCCACCTGGTGCTGCAGGTGCAGGTGGACGAAGCCATTGGGCAGCGTTGCGACCAGGCGGTGGACCAGCTGACCAAGCAGCTGCGCGAAAAAAATGTGAACGTGGGCGACATTCGGCGCCTGGACGACACGCACATTCAGGTGAATAACGTCGAGCCTTCGACCTCCGGCACGTTTCGGGACATCGTCACCAACCAATTTGCGGACTGGAACATCTCTCCAGCTGCCGGCGTGGTCAACGGTTACTTGCTGACGCTGAAGCCGTCGGTGATTGCCGATCTTCGCCGCGACACCATGGATCAGGCGCTCGAAACGATCACCCGCCGCATCAATGCGCTCGGACTGACCGAGCCGACCATCGCGTTCACCGGCCGGGGCGACAACGAAATTCTCGTGCAGCTTCCGGGCGAAGGCGATCCGACGCGCGCCAAGGCCGTCATTCAGGCGGGCGGGCAGCTTTCGCTGAACCGCGTCGCCGACGATCAGACTTATCCTTCGGAAGCCGCGGCGCTGGCAGCCAAGGGCGGCGTGCTGCCTCCGGGAACGGAAATTTTGCCGGGACGCTCGGATTCGGCGGCCGGGCCAACTGCGGCGCCGGTCTATTACATTCTCGATCGCGCGCCAGCCGTGACCGGGGCCGATTTGCGCGGCGCGACTCCGGCACCGGACACCAATAACCCGTCGCAGTATCAAGTGCACTTCGAACTTTCGACCGCTGCGGCCGCGCGGTTCGGGCCGTTTACCGAAGCCAACATCGGCCATCGCATGGCCATCGTGCTCGATCATCAGGTTTACTCTGCGCCGGTGATTCAGGGGCGCATCGACGACAACGGCGAAATCACCGGGAACTTCAATCAGGATTCGGCGCACGACCTGGCGCTGGTGCTGCGGGCTGGCGCGTTGCCCGCGTCGATCAAGTATCTCGAGGAACGCACGGTCGGTCCTTCGCTGGGAGCGGACTCCATCCGCCAGGGCGTGCGGGCTTCGATTGGCAGCATTTTGGTTGTAATGATTTTTCTGGTGTTCTATTACCGGCTGAGTGGTGTCAATGCAGTTGTGGCCCTTTTTCTGAACCTGCTGATCCTGGTCGCGTTCATGGCTTTCGCCGGCGCAGTGCTTACTTTGCCGGGAATTGCAGGCGTGATTTTGACGATCGGCATGGGCGTCGACTCCAACGTGCTGGTCTTCGAGCGCATTCGTGAAGAATTGCGCAACGGAAAGACGCCGGCCGCAGCCGTGGAGCAGGGATTCGACAAGGCGTTCCTGACCATCATCGACACCCACGTGACGACGATCGTTTCGGCGATCTTTCTATTTTTGTTCGGTACTGGGCCGGTGAAAGGTTTCGCCATCACCCTCGTCATCGGTTTGCTGGCGAACGTGTTCACTTCGATTTACGTTTCGCGCGCGATTTTCGACTGGAATTTGTCTCGCCGGGGTCGCCAGGAAGCGTTGAGTATTTAGGGCCAGCGGTCAACCTAAGTGCTTACGGTGTATGGAGCTAGGAAGTAGCGGTTTCCCACTGACGTGGTTTGGAAGCGAAGCCTGAAGCGGGAACATTCATGCGGCACACGGTGTCAAACAAAGGTGGATAGGTATCTGAATGGAATTTTTTAAAAACGTCAACGTCGACTGGATGGGCAAGGCGAAGTATTTTGTCGCCCTTTCGGCAATTCTGCTCATCGCGGGCTGGACCGCCATCCTGAAGAACGGCGGCATCAAGTATGGAATCGACTTCCGCGGCGGCACGCTGGTGTACGTGCGATTCGCCGGCCCTGCGCCGGTTGACCAAATTCGCAAAGGATTGGCCGCAGCCGGACTGGCGGACAGCTCGATTCAGACGATTAGCGACACGGTGCTGAGTTCCGGAGCGCAGAACGATGTCGTGATTGGTTTGGATAAAAAAGGCGAGGGAGACGAGTCGCTGGACGCTGGGAAGCAGGCGATTCTGGACGCGCTGCACAAGACTTTTGGCACGGCCGCGGACGGCAAACTCGATTTCAATTCGGTTACCAAGGATTCGTTGGCTGGCTACCTGATCCAAAAAGATCCTTTGCTGCTGGGGTCGACGGCCGCTGATCGCTACAACCAATTGGCGCAGCGGCTGCTGGCGGTGCGCGACACGGAGCACAGCGGAATCCTCACCAATTTTGATGAACTGAAAAATGTGGATGGCGCCAGTCCCGCGGTGATCAGTTCGCTGAACAGCGGATTCGTTCTGGGCAATTTTACGATTCGCAATGTGGAAGTCGTCGGGCCCAAAGTTGGCGGGCAATTGCGGCGGCAAGCTTTCTTCGCGACCCTATACGCCCTGGCGGGCATGCTGGTGTATATTGCCTTCAGGTTTGAGTGGGTTTACGGCGTGGCGGCGGTCATTGCCGTGTTTCACGACGTGCTGATTACCCTGGGATTCTTCGCGCTGTTTCATTACGAAATTTCGCTGACGGTCATCGCGGCTTTACTGACCCTGGTCGGTTATTCGATGAACGACACCATCGTCATTTTCGATCGGGTTCGCGAGGACCTGCGATTGATGCGCAAGGACTCCTTTCCGGACGTGGTGAACAAAGCGATCAACCAGACCTTGTCGCGAACCATATTAACCAGCGGCTTAACCTTCCTCACGGTGCTGGTACTTTTCTTGCTGGGCGGCGAGGTTTTGCGTCCTTTCTCTTTTGCCATGGTGGTAGGAGTTGTGGTAGGAACGTACTCCAGTTTTGGTATTGCCGCACCCATCGTGGTCTGGTGGAACAAGTATCGGGGTCAGGGAACTGCCGTTAGCGTCGGATCCGCAGCCGATAAGCGCGTGATGGCAGCAGCTAGGAGGTAGGTGCCATGTTTAACGATCTGGTTATTTCGGGCGCGAACTCAACCAAGACGAATAAGTCCTGGACGGTACTGGTTTCCACGATTATCCAGGCAGCCATTCTGGGCATATTGATTTTGATTCCGCTGATCTACACGGAAGCGCTGCCGAAGGGCATGCTCACGACATTCATTGTCCCGCCGCCGCCACCACCTCCTCCTCCGCCTCCGGCCGCGGCGATTCAGCGCATCGTGAAGCCGGTGGTGCATTTGATCAAGAACGGGCAGATGATGGCGCCGACGGTCATCCCCAAGAAGATTGAAATGATTAAGGAAGAAGCGGCGCCCCCGGACGTCGGTGTATCGGGCGGCGTGGTTGGCGGCGTCGCGGGCGGTTCAGCCGGCGGCGTACTTGGCGGCATCATTGGCGGCGTCGGTGGAGCACCACCGCCTCCCCCGCCTCCCAAGGCCCACGGCCCAGTGCGCATCGGTGGCCAAGTACAAGCGGCGAACTTGCTGCGCATGGTACAGCCGGTTTATCCGCCGATCGCCAAGACGGCACACATCTCGGGCACCGTGGTGCTCCACGCGATCATTTCGAAGGAAGGCGTGATCGAAAAACTGGAGTATGTATCCGGTCCGCCTTTGCTGATGAAGAATGCGATGGATGCGGTGAACCAGTGGCGTTATCGGCCGACCCTGCTGAATGGTGAACCGGTGGAAGTCGACACGACAGTTTCGGTGGTCTTTACTTTAGGCGGTTAGTTAAAAAGAACAGCTGGGCTGGGCTTGGGTGTGGTTCGGGTCTGCTGCCGGATGGGGTGGATTCGAAATAAAATCCGAACGGCAGACTATACCTGCCGCAATCGTTTCGCAGGAATGGAGGAGCAAAATATATGCTTTCGACTTTGACGTTGTCGGCCTTTGTGACCTTGTTTCAACAGCCATCAGGTGAAGTCGGCTGGGATTTGCTCACCATGTGGCACAACATGGGTATCCCCGCCAAGCTGGTGGTCGGCATTCTGTTTATTATGTCGGCCTGGTCGGTGGGTATCATGATTGACCGCGCCCTGATGTACAGCGCGGCGCGCAAGCAGTCCCGCATTTTCGTGCAGCAAGTGGCGGGCGCTTTGAAGGACAACAAGCTCGACGAAGCGATCTCGATCGCTGAGCGCAACAAGAAGAGCCACATCGCCAAGGTGGTCGCCACCGGACTTTCTGAATTCCAGGCGGCCTCGGCGCAAGTCGGCGATGAAGAAGTGATCGAAGCCGCGAAGCGCGGCCTGGAACGCTCCGTTGCCATCGTGCACGCGGAAATGAAGCGCGGCCTCTCGGGTCTCGCGACCATCGGTTCCACGGCGCCGTTCGTCGGATTGTTCGGCACGGTGATGGGCATCATCAACGCGTTCAAAGGCATTTCCGCTTCGAAAGCAACCGGTCTGTCGGCGGTCGCCGGCGGTATCGCTGAAGCGCTGGTGACCACCGCACTCGGCTTGCTGGTCGCCGTCCCGGCGGTGTGGACCTACAACTATTTCACCAATAAAGTGGAAGCCTTCGACGTGGAGATGGACAACTCCTCGATGGAGTTGATCAACTATTTCATCACCCGTCGCGGCGGGAAGAAGTAAGCCATGCCGTACAAGCCCAAAGCACCTCCCATAATGGCGGCGCCCAACGTCATTCCCATGGCGGACATTATGCTGGTGTTGCTGATCATCTTCATGGTGGTCACTCCCATGTTGCAGAAGGGCGTCTCGGTAGACATGGCCAAGGCCGATAACGCCCAGGACATGCAGGACGCCGACAAGGATGACGCGATCATTATCGCGGTCACCCGCGACGGCAACCTGTACCTGGGCAGCAGCAAGATTCAACTCGATGAGATCACCGGCAAGGTAAAAGACCTCATCTCCAATCGCCTGGACAAAACCGTATTCGTGCGCTCCGATTCCCGCGCGAAATACGGCGACGTGGTCAAGGCGGTGGATGAAGTCCGCTCCGCCGGTGTCGATCACCTCGGGTTGCTGACTGAGAAAATCCGTGGGAAGGCCGCACCTGCGCCTCCTCCCCCTCCGCCCGCCGACTAATTGGGTTGCGGTCCACGGAGCAAGCAGGGCGCTGAAGTGTTGGCGCCCTGAGCCGCTAAATGTTTAGCAAAGGAGTTTTCCATGGGAATGGCCGTTGGAGGCAGTAAGGGTTCGATGTCCGAACCGAACATCGTTCCGTTGATTGACGTGTTGCTGGTACTGATCATTATTTTCATGGTTATCACGCCCACTACCCCGCAGGGTCTGGACGCGCTGGTGCCGCAGCCGACGCCGCCGAACCAGAAGCCGGACAATGATCTGCTGTCGAAGACGATCGTGGTGCAGGTGACCTCCAACGGCAAGGTGCTCATCAACCAGGAGCAAGTGGCCTGGGATACGCTGGGGCCGCGGCTGGAAGATATTTTCAAAGAGCGCGCCGAAAAAGTGGCGTTCATCAAGGGCGATGATTCGGTCGAATTCGCGCAGGTCGCCAAGGCGATCGATATCATGCGCGGTTCGGGCATCGACAGCGTCGGCCTGATCACTGCAAAAATCGAAGCGGGCCAGTAAATTCGAGCCGGTGGTTGCAAGCAGTGATTGAGGTGCTTTATGGGAATGACGGTCAGCGGTAGTAAGGGATCGATTTCAGAACCCAATATCGTTCCGCTGATCGACGTTCTGCTGGTGCTGATCATTATTTTCATGGTCATCACGCCGGTCACGCCGCAGGGATTGGAAGCCCGCCTGCCACAGCCATCGCCGAATGACGATCGAAAACAATCCGATAATTCGCAGGCGATTGTGGTGCGCGTAACATCCGGTCAAAGGGTTTTAATCAATCAGGAAACGGTTGCGTGGGACGATTTGGGTTCGCGCCTTGAGAATATTTTCAAACAGCGCGCGGAAAAGGTAGCTTTCGTCCAGGGTGACGATTCGGTCGAGTTCGTGCAAGTCGCTCGAGCCGTTGACATCATGCGCGGCGCTGGGATAGACAATGTGGGGCTGATCACGGCCAATCTTCCAGCCAGCGATAAATAGTGTCTATCCAAGGAGAGCAAGGAATGCAGCGGAAGCGCCAAACAGTTTTACTTTTCGCCGTGGTAATGGTTTCGCTGGTCGCGGTTTCGGGCTGCGACAAACTTCGCGCGCGCGACAAACTCAACAAAGGCGTGCAGGCCTACAAGGGCGGCCAGACCGATGCGGCCATCGAGGATTTCAAGCAAGCCACGCAGTTTGATCCGGATTTGCTGAATGCCCGCCTGTATCTGGCGACCGCGTATTCGGCGCAATACATTCCGGGCGCGCCGTCACCGGAAAATATTCGCAATGGCGACCAGGCCAAGGCGGAATTCATGACGATTCTCCAGAACCACCCGGATAATCTTTCGGCGATCGATGGCATCGGTTCGATTCTTTACAACATGGGTGGCACGCCGTTTGACGCCGCCAAAATGGAAGAATCGAAGACCTACCACGAGAAACACATCGCGCTGAAGCCCGAAGATCCCGAACCATATTACTGGATCGGCGTGATTGACTGGACGCTCGCGTTTCGCGGCAATCACCAGATGCGCGAGGATTACAACAAGACTGCCAAGAAAACAATTAAAGATACGGACCCGATGCCGCCGGCGTTGGCCACCGAGTTCCAGGCGAAATATGGAGCCACGGTCGACGGCGGGGTGGAGAGTTTGAAAAAAGCGATGACCCTGCGTCCCGATTACGACGACGCCATGGCTTACCTGAACCTGCTTTATCGCCAAAGGGCGGACATGGAGACCACGACCGAAGCTCGCGATGCGGACATCAAAGCCGCCGACGATCTGGTCGATCAGGTCAAGGCCATCAAGCAACGCAAGATGTCGACACCGGCGGCGCCGACTTCTTAGTCGTTTTGCAAGTCTTAGCTTTACAACGGCGGGCCCAGCGGCCCGCCGTTTTTTTATTTGCGATGCGATTTGGTTTTGGTGATTTGCAGCGCAGGAGATTTAATCGTGAAAGAGTTTTCGCGTCGCGCGGCGTTGGCGCCGATCCTGGGCTTGGTTCCGCTTGCGGTGTTTTCCGCATTACGTTCGAACGCGCTGGCGTACTCCGTTGTCCCTGGCTCTGATGATTCACCCTCCAGCGATCCGTGGGCGGCGTCGCAAACGGTGACACCCGCGGCACTGGTTGCCGAGCTTATCGCGAAGGAGCAAGCCGGGAAGCCGACCGTCGTTTGCGTGGGCTTCCGGGCGCTGTATCAGGGCGCACATATTCCTGGCGCGTCGTTCCATGGCGCAGCTTCCACGAGCAACGGAATTGCCGATTTAAAAGACTGGGCGCGATTGGGTCCACGCGCGGCGAATGTGGTGCTCTATTGCGGATGCTGTCCGTTGGAACGCTGCCCGAACCTGAAGCCGGCGTTCCGGACCCTGCGCGACGCGGGTTTCACCAATCTTCGCGTGTTGCTGTTGCCCCATGACTTCAATACGGATTGGATTGAAAAAGGCTACGCGGTGGACAAAAGGAAGTAGCTTTTCGCGTCTGGGAATTGCCGATTTTGTAGGCGCGACCCGATTGATATAGAATTACCCATGGAACCCGCAGCGAAACCTGCGATTACCGAAGCCGCCCGCCGCGCCGTTGACCTTCGTTTCGTCGAGCTGATTGACAAGGTCCGCCGCAACCGTCCGGGTGACGACCTCGAGCTGCTCCGCCGCGCTTACGATTTCGCCGCCGAACAACACAAGACCCAAACGCGCCTGTCTGGCGAGCCTTTCCTATCCCATCCAGTGGAAGTCGCGCACATCCTCGCGGACATGAAGCTGGACGTTACCTCCATATGCGCCGCCCTGCTGCACGATGTGGTCGAAGACACGAAAATTCCGCTGGAGACGATCACCGAACATTTCGGCGCCGATGTGGCGCGCCTGGTGGAAGGCACCACCAAAATCAGCCGGCTCGACCTGCTCGCTCCGGAAGCGCGCCAGGCCGAAAATGTGCGGAAGATGCTGCTGGCCATGGTCAACGATGTGCGGGTGGTGGTGGTGAAGCTGGCCGACAGGCTGCACAACATGCGCACGCTGAACTACCTGGATCCGGCCAAGCAGCAGCGCATCGCCCGGGAAACGCTGGACATTTATGCGCCAGTCGCCAACCGTTTGGGAATGGGTTTGATTCGCGGCGAGCTGGAGGATCTTTCGTTCCGTTATCTCGAACCCGAATCGTTTTTCGACGTGCAAAAAAAGCTGGCCACCAAACAGAAAGTCTTCGACAAATTCCTGCTGGAAGTGCAGGACTCCATCCGCGACAAAATGGTGGAGACCGGCATTCCCGCGGAAGTTCAGGCGCGGGTCAAGCGGGCCTATTCGCTGCATTTGAAGATTCAGAAACAGCAGCGGGTGATGGATCAGGTCTACGACCTGCTGGCCATACGGGTGATCACCGATAGCATTAAAAACTGCTATGCCGCGCTGGGCGTGATTCATCAGATGTGGCCGCCGCTGCCGGGCCGGTTCAAAGATTACATCGCCATGCCGCGGCCCAACCTTTACCAGTCGCTGCACACGACCGTGATTCATGGCGGCCAGACTTTCGAAGTGCAAATTCGCACGCAGGAAATGCACCGCATCGCCGAGCAGGGCGTGGCCGCGCACTGGAAATATAAGGATGGCCACGCGGTCTCGAATGCCGACGACCAGCGGATCGTCTGGATGCGCCAGTTGATCGAGTGGGTCCAGGAAATGCAGGAACCCAGCGAATTCATGTCGACGCTGCGCGTGGACCTGTATCCCGAGGAGGTGTATACCTTCACTCCGAAAGGGCGGGTGGTGGTTCTGCCGCGCGACGCTACCGCGATCGACTTTGCTTATGCGGTTCACACCGAAGTGGGCCATCAATGCACCGGGGTAAAAGTGAACGGCTCGATCGTTCCGCTGCGGCACACGCTGGCTAACGGAGACGTCGTCGAAATTCTCACGCAGAAAGGGCACGAGCCTTCGCGGGACTGGCTTTCATTCGTGCACACTTCGCGGGCGCGCAGCAAAATTCGCCAGTGGATCAATCTGCACGAGCGCGAACAAGCCAAGGACGTCGGCAAGCGGTTGCTGGAAAAAGAAGCGCGCCACGCCGGCATCTCGCTAAAAAAGATTTCGAACGAAGACTGGCAGCGCGTCGCGTCCGAATACGGCTGCGGGCGAATTGACGATCTCCACGCCGATCTGGGCTACGGAAAATGGTCGGCGCGCCAGGTTCTGGCCAAAGCTTCCGGGCAGGCGTTGCCGGATACCAGCGAAGAAAAGCCCAAGATCGTCGACACCGTCAAGCGCATGCTGGGCATGAACGACGGCGCGATCCTGGTTCGGGGCCACGACGACCTGATGGTCTATCGCTCGAAATGCTGCAATCCGATCCCGGGAGATGATGTGGTCGGTTATGTGACTCGCGGCCGCGGCATCGCGGTTCACAGCAAGACCTGTCCGAATGTGCAGAATCTGATGTATGACACCGAGCGACGTATTCCGGTCGAATGGGCCGGCGAAACCCAGGCGACTTTCCCGGTGCGCCTGCGTATTCTGACCGAAGATCGTCCCGGCATGCTCGCCGCCATTACCAACGTGATCAGCGAAACCGGGGCGAACATACGCACCTTCGAAAGCGGCGGCCAGGATCTGCGCGCCCGCATCGAAGTGGCGCTGGACGTTAACGACCGCAAGCAGCTCGAACGCATTCTCGGCGGCGTGAAACGCATACCCGGCGTTTTCGACATCGAGCGCGTCTACAACGTCTAACACTCTGGTTATCCTTCCGCGACAGTGGCAACCACGAGCCTGCAGCTATCGCTACAATGGTGGAATGGGGATCTTTCAGTTAGGCGAACCCTGGCGGGGCCATCCGTGTGCCTGGCGCCCGCGCGGCGCGGTGCAGTTGGCTGGCGTGCTGCTGGCCCTTTTTTCCCTGGCGGCTTGTGACGCGTTTCGGCTGCTCGACACCGATGCGCTGGACCATGCGGGAATGAGCTACGACGCCATTAAAGAATTAAAATCTCTGCACATGTCTCAGGCTGAAGTAAACGAAATTGCCACGGTCCGTCGCGCGGGATTGTCCGATGCTGAGTGCGTCACGCTGCTTCGAACTTCTCATCTGCGTAATCAACCGTTCACCGATGGCGAGGCCATCGCCGGGCTGTACCAATCCGGCGTTGCGGAAAGCACGGTTATGGCCCTAGTCAATCTGGATCAGGTCGGCATGGGGGCCGGAGAGTTGCAGGCAATCCATTTGGCCGGCTTGCCCGACGAGGTGATTCTGGCCATCGCCCGGGATCGCGCTAACGGAAGATCCACTCTGTCTGGCGCGGCGCTGGGCACCATGAAGAATCTTCGCATCGAAAATTCGACACTGGTTCAGCTGGTGCAGCGGGGAACGCCCGAATCGGATGGCCCGCGGATTATTTCCGATCGCCGGCGTGGCGCGAAAGACGCAGAGATTCTTCGCCATTTCCCTTCCGTGCTTAACTAAAGTGTTCCGTGCCAGGCTGGAATTTGGGCGAGGGTGACCGCTCCTACTTTTTCGACGCCATCGCCACTTTCGTCCGCCATTCCGGTAGAATCTCTGAATCTTGAAACGTTGCTACTCGCCTCGCGAAATCGGTGTCGCCGTTCTTACCGCCGCGGTTTTGTGCTGCACGATTTCGTGCGCCGTGCCGCTCGCCCCCGGCTACCAAATCGTGAAACAGACCTTCGAGGTTCAGTTCGTCCCCGGAACTACCCCGGAACTGCGGCTGCACAACGCTTATACGCTGCAGAATTCCGGGAACGCGCCGCTCGATTTCATCGATGTCGTTTTTCCCGACGTCAAAACTTACGGGCGGACCAATCTGCAGGTTCAACTGGACGGCCGCGCCAGTACGCCACAGAATCTTCCGGAGGAATATCAGGTGGGGTCGCCCGGCGCGCTGCGCGTGGCCTTCGCGTCGCCGTGGCCCCCGAAAGGAAAACGCGAACTGGTCGTCGATTACACCCTGACCCCGGCAGCGCCTAGCGACGCCCAAGCGGCCGAAGGCTTTCATCTCGGTACCCGCGGCTGGCTCCCGGTGTTTCTTCCTCCCAATCACATTCTGGCTTCCACGCCCACCCGGCCGCCTACGATGTCCTATACCGTGAAAGTCCCGGCGACTTTTGTAATCGTGGCCCGCGGTTCGGCGGCTGGCCGCAAGCAAGACGGTTCCGACACGATTTACCAATTCAATCTGAGCAAGGATGATCTGGCGCCGTACATCGTGGCCGGGCATTACCTCAGTTCATCCGAATCGAAAAAGCCCGGGGACGCGATTTTTTGGACCGCGCAACCTTTGCCCGCGAGTGCCGCGGCCACGCAACAACGGTTCGCCACCGCCTGGGGCGTCTTGCAAAAAAACTTCGGCCAACTCAACAAGCGGCCAACCATGCCGTTCATCGTCGAATCTCCGTCAATTTCATTCGAAACCGCGGATCCTTCCACTGGCAATTTCCGGTCGTTTCCCGGCGGCGTATTCGTGACCCCGGCGGCTTTCATTTCCTCAACTGGAAGCAAGGAGCCCATCGAACGAAGCGAACGCGCGCTGGCCCGCACCTGGTTCGGGGATGCGCTGAGTCCGGCGCCGGCGGCGACCATCGCGGTTGGCGAAGGATTGCCGGGGTACGCCACGATCGTGATTGATGACGCGATTGATGGGCCGCCGGCGCGGGGCGCGGACGTCGTCAAGTTGTTGCAGTTTTACGACGACGCGCGCAGCCAACTGAAAGTCGCCGAAAAATCGGTGGTGGCCACCATTCCTGCCGACTCGCCGGAACAGCGCCGCATCGCCTACGCCAAAGCCCCGCTGCTTTTTATCGCACTCGAAGACTCTTGCGGCAGCGCCAGCGTCCGCCAGGGCATTGTGGATTCCATTCAACTTCTGCGCGGCGAGGAAGTCTCGGTCAACGATCTGCGTGCCGCCATCGAGTATCGCTGCGGAAAAAGCCTAGCCGAACCTTTCCGCGCCTGGCTTTACAATCCCGGAATCCCTGCAGGATTTCGAGAGCGTTACGGACAGCTGGAGGAAAATAAGAATTAGCGCCAGAAAGAAAATTTCATCTCAGGAGGAGACGTGCGAGAAATTATCCACACTGATAAAGGCCCCAAAGCGATTGGCCCTTATTCCCAGGCGGTAAAAGCCAACGGTTTTATTTTTGTTTCGGGCCAGACTGCGTTCGATCCCGCCACCGGCAAGCCGATCGAAGGCGGCGCCGCAGCACAAACCGAACGCATCATGCAAAACCTGAAAGCCATCGTCGAAGCGGCGGGCTCGTCTCTGGACCGCGCCGTCCGTCTGGGTGTTTTTCTAAAGGATATGAACGATTTCACCGCGATGAATGAAGTCTATGCGCGCTATTTCCCCAGCAGCCCTCCGGCGCGGACGACCGTCGAGGTCGCGCGGCTGCCTCGCGATTTCGCGGTCGAAATCGATTTGATCGCGCTGGCTTAAAACATAAGATACTGGCCACCAGCCAAGGAGACTTCATGAAACGGTCATGGTCGCTCTTTTTTGCATTTCTGTTTGTCTTCGCCGGCCTCGCCCGGGCGCAAGCTCCGGCTCAATCTTCGGTAACGGATCCTGAAGTTCGCAAAGCCATTGATGCCGGCAACGCCAAATATATCGACGCGTTCGCACGCTCTGACGCCGGGGCCCTGGCTGGCCTCTACGATGAATCCGGCTCCCGCTTCGGTCCCAAGGGAGTGGTGGTGCGCGGACGTCCGGCCATCGCCGAAAGCGTGGCCGAGTTCATGAAATCCGTGACCGGGCCAATCAAAGTCAGCATCGAAACCCAGGATCTTTGGGCCGTAGACGATTTGGTCTATGAAACGGGGAAATATACTTACACCTTCACGCCTCCGGGCAAGAGTGAAACTCAAACCGGCGGGCATTACGTCACCATCTGGAAACGCCAGACCGACGGCGGCTGGAAAATCGTAGTCGATATGGGTGTGCCCAACAACTGAGGATGGCCAGCCACCTGCTCGGCCTCCGGTGGCAACGTTCGGGCGAGGCGAAAGCCTTTCATCCGAATCGAAATGTCACTACGATTCGCGTCGATTTGCCATTCTTCGATTCGCGCACGATAATCTGTAGGTTGCCGAAGTCGTCGCCATACGGACGGCGTCGCGCCCAGCCCCTTCTCGCTGTTGGACGTCAACGACAGTTCGAATTAGCAGGAGGATTCTTTGATCTCATTCACCGTAAATGGCAAGCCGGTTTCCGTGGAAGATCCTCCGTCGACGCCATTGCTTTGGGTGCTGCGCGATTCGTTGCAGCTTACCGGCACCAAATTTGGCTGCGGCATGGCCCTGTGCGGCGCCTGCACCGTTCATATTGATGGCGAAGCCGTGCGCTCGTGCGTCGCACCGGTCTCCCGCGCCGAGGGCAAGAAAATCACCACGATCGAGGGCATTTCTCCGGACGCTACCCATCCGCTGCAGGAAGCCTGGATCGAAATCGAAGTGCCGCAGTGCGGCTACTGCCAGTCGGGCCAGATCATGAGCGCCGCTGTATTGCTACGCGAAAATCCAAAACCCACGGACGAGGACATTGACGAAGCGATGTCCGGCAACATCTGCCGCTGCGGAACGTATCCACGGATACGCCGCGCCATTCACCGCGCCGCCGAAATTCAGGCACAACGGGCCGCGAAATGACGGTTGCAACTGAGTTCAAGCGCCGCGATTTTCTGAAGGCCACGGTAACCCTGGGCGGCGGGCTGCTGATCAGCGCGTACATTCCGCAGTGGAATAAAACCAGGGCAGCAACGCTGGTTGACGCCACTCATCCATTTGCGCCCAACGCCTTCGTCCGGGTGGGCACCGACGATTCCATCACCATCATCGCGAATCACTCGGAGATGGGGCAGGGGGTTTACACGTCGCTGCCGATGATGCTGGCCGAAGAACTCGAATGTGACTGGACCAAAGTTCGCGTGGAACCCGCGCCGGTAGATCCCGCGTACAACCACAGCGTTTTCGGCCTGCAGATGACTGGCGGCAGCACGACCACCACTTCCGAATACGATCGCTTCCGCAAAATGGGCGCGATGGCGCGCATCATGTTGATCGCGGCGGCGGCGCAGAATTGGAATGTCGATGCTCAAACCTGCCGCGCCGAAAAAGGATACGTGATCCACGCTGCGAGTGGGCGCCGCGCTGCTTATGGCAGTTTGGCCGAGGCGGCGTCGAAGCAGACTCCGCCCACTGACATCCCGCTGAAGGATCCGAAAAATTTCACCATCATCGGCAAGCCGATCCATCGGCTCGATACGCCGTCGAAAACCAATGGCACCGCGCAATTCGGTCTCGATGTTTATATTCCCGGAATGCTCACGGCGGTGGTCGCGCGTGCGCCGGTCTTCGGCGGCAAAGTCGTGAGCTTCAATGCGGACAAGGCCAAAGCAATTCCCGGCGTGGTGGATGTGCTGCAGGTTCCTTCCGGTGTCGTGGTGATCGCCAAGGGTTTCTGGCCGGCCAAACTCGGCCGCGAAAAACTCGACATCACCTGGGACGATGGCCCCGGCGCGAATATTTCCTCCGTCGCATTGCGTAAGGAATACGCCGAGACTTCGCGGACTCCGGGCATCGTCGCCAAGAAAATTGGTGATCCGGCCGGGGCTCTCGCCGGCTCCGCGAAAAAAATCACCGCCGAGTTCGAAGTTCCATATCTTTCCCACTCGATGATGGAGCCGCTCAACACCGTGGTCGATTTGCGCTCGGATAGCTGCGAAGTCTGGACCGGCACGCAGTTCGAAACCATGGATCGCCTGGCTGCGGCTAAAGTCGCGGGCCTGAAACCGGAGCAGGTGAAGCTCAATACTACTCTGCTCGGCGGAGGCTTCGGGCGCCGCGCCAATCCTGCTTGCGATTTCGTTACCGAGGCGGTCGAGGTCGCCAAAGTCGCCAAGGCTCCGGTGAAGGTCGTCTGGACGCGCGAAGACGATATTCGCGGCGGCTGGTATCGGCCTTTGTGGTACGACCATTTCGAAGCGGGCCTGGACGCGCAGGGTAATCCGGTGGCGTGGCTGCACACGATCGTGGGCCAATCGATCATGGCCGGCACGCTCTTCGAACAATTCGGCATCAAGAATGGCATCGACTCCGCGTCGGTCGAAGGCGCCGCCGATATTTTGTACGGCATACCCAATTTGCTGGTCGATCTGCACAGCCCGAAAAGCCTGGTCCCGGTGCAATGGTGGCGCTCGGTGGGCCACTCGCACACCGGGTTTTCGGTTGAAGCGTTTCTGGATCAGGTCGCGCACGCCGGCGGCAAAGATCCCTATCAGTTGCGCCGCACGCTGCTGGCGAATCAGCCGCGCATGCTCGCGGTTCTGGACCTCGCCGCGAAAAAAGCCAATTGGGGGGGTCCGCTCCCCGCCGGCCGCGCGCGGGGAATTGCCGGACATTTTTCCTTTGATAGCTACGTGGCCCAGGTTGCGGAAGTCTCGATCGACAAAGATGGAACGCCGCGCGTGCACAAAATTGTCGCTTCGGTCGATTGTGGCCGAGTAATCAATCCGGACACGGTGAAGGCGCAAATCGAAGGCGGAATTATCTTCGGGCTGACCGCCGCGCTGAAAACCGAAATAACTTTGGAGAACGGCCGCGTGCAGCAAAGTAATTTCAACAATTATCCGATGGTGCGCATGTACGATTCGCCGGAAATTGAAGTGCACATCGTGGAGAGCGCTGAAAAACCGACTGGGGTGGGCGAGCCGGGAGTTCCACCGGTCGCTCCGGCGATTGCAAACGCGCTACTGGTGCTCACGGGCAAGCCGATTCGGCGGTTGCCGATCAAAGCGGAAGATTTGCGTTCCGCATAAATTTGCGCAGCGAGAACATGGTGGTTTCGAGGACTGAAATGCCAGAAAACATCAGCCGAAGGCGTTCCGCTTTTCTTGTCGGAGGATTGCTCATCGCGGCGTTAGCGGCGAGTTCGCTGGCCTGGTCGCAACAATCGTCGGTCACACCGGCGGCTGTTCCGAGCGCGATGCTCGACGGCTCGAAAGCCGCCACCTCTCAGGCGGCGTTCCTTCGCGCCTGGACCGTTTTTGATTCGCCGCGCTGCAAGAATTGTCATCCCGCGGGTGATGCGCCGCTGCAAGGCGACGACAGCCACGTCCACATTCAAAATGTAAAACGCGGCGCCGACGGCAAAGGTCTGTATGGCATGAAGTGCCACACTTGCCACCAGGACGCGAATCTTGCGGGCGCGAATATGCCGCCGGGAAATCCGAAATGGTCGCTGCCGCCGGCGAAGATGAAAATGGTGATTCAAGGCGAAACAGCCGGCCAATTTTGCCGCCAGCTCAAAGACCCGGCGAAAAATGGCAACCGTTCACTGCCGCAAATCATGGAACACGTTTCGCAGGACGATCTGGTCGGCTGGGGCTGGAATCCCGGCGATGGCCGTACGCTTCCGCCGCTGAACCGCCCGGATTTCGTAGCCGCGATGCAGCAATGGGTCGATAACGGCGCCGCCTGCCCGCAATAGCCGCCACCTGGACCGCTAGAATGTGATTTCCGCCGAACTCGCGGTATGATACCCGCGCAGTCCTCGCATATCCCGGACCGGAAGGGGCTTGGCCATGAATCACCGGTTCACCATCGGCGTCGAAGAAGAATTTCAGATTGTGGATCCCACCTCGTGCGAGCTGCGTTCGCACGTGAGCGAACTGATGGCGGCCTCCGCCGAACTGGGCGAGCAGGTGAAGCCGGAGATGCACCAGTCCATCATCGAAATCGGCACGAAAATTTGCCAGAACGTGGGCGAACTGGATGTCGATATGCGCCGGACGCGCGGCGAACTGGTCCGCGCGGCCGAAAGCCGCGGCCTGCAAGTCGCCGCCGCGGGCACCCATCCATTTTCCAGTTGGATCGATCAGGTCATCTCGCCGGGCGAACGCTACCAGAATATCGTGGAAGAAATGGGGCAGTTGGCGCGTTCGCTGCTGATTTTCGGCATGCACGTGCACGTCGCGGTGCCGGATCGTACGACCATGATCGATCTGATGAACATGGCGCGGTATTTTCTGCCGCATCTGCTGGCGCTTTCGACCAGCTCGCCATTCTGGATGGGCCGCGATACCGGGCTGAAGTCATTTCGCACAACGGTGTTCCGGCGGTTTCCACGCACCGGGATTCCGGATCATTTGGCTTCGTGGAGCCAGTACGAGGATTACGTGGAACTTTTGATTCGGCTGCACTCGATCGATAACGCCAAAAAAATCTGGTGGGACGTTCGGCCGCATCCCACGTTTGGCACGCTGGAATTCCGGATTTTTGATGTGGTCACCCGGGTTGATGAAGCCGTGGCCATCGCCGCGCTGACGCAGGCGATCGTGGTCAAGCTGCATCGTCTGTACACCTCGAACATGGGTTTTCGGATGTACCATCGCGCGCTGATCGAAGAAAATAAGTGGCGCGCTGCGCGTTGGGGCATTCAGGGCAAGCTGATTGATTTCGGCAAGCAGATTGAAGTGCCCATGGGCATCCTGGCCGAGGAACTACTGGAATTTGTGGATGACGTTCTCGATGATCTCGGCAGCCGGGCGGCGCTCGAACCGATTCACCAGATTTTTCGCGAAGGGACCAGCGCCGAGCGCCAACTGAACATATACAAGCAAACCGGCGACCTGAAAGAGGTGGTGCGCCACATCGTGGCCGAAACGCGCGCCGGCGTATCGATACAAGCGTCATCGGCGGCGATGCCGCATAATTCGTAACGAAGAACACCCGCAAAAAAAGGGAATTGATCATGAAAATTGGACTGATGTGCGGCCGGGAGTACAGTTTCCCTCCAGCCTTCATTGAAAAGGTGAACGAGCTGGGCAAGAAAGACGGCGTTACCGCCGAATTCGTGAAACTCGGCGGCACGAAAATGGGCGAGCTCGCGCAGTACAGCGTCATCATCGACCGCATCTCCCACGAAGTGGATTATTACCGCGCCTACCTGAAGCATGCGGTGCTGCAGGGAACTTATGTGATCAACAATCCGTTCTGGTGGACCGCGGACGACAAGTTTTTCAACTATGCGGTCGCCTCGAAACTGGGCCTCGATATTCCCAAGACGGTTTTGCTTCCGCAAAAGTCGTATCCGGCGGATGTCGACATCAATTCGGAGTCGCTGCGGAATCTGGACTATCCCATCGATTGGGATGGGCTGCTGGATTACGTCGGCCGGCCGGCGTTCCTGAAACCCTATTCCGGCGGCGGCTGGAAACACGTGTACAAAGTACACAATCGCGAAGAATTGCTGAAGGCTTACGACGGCACCGGCCCCACATGCATGACCCTGCAGGAAAATATCGATTTCCAGCAATACATCCGCTGCTTTACTTTCGGCAAGAACGATATTCTTCCGGTGGTCTACGATCCCGGCCAGCGCCGGTACCTGATCGACCACAAATATCTTTCCGACGAGCTTGGGGCCCGGGTGGTGCGCGACGCGCAGACCATCAATCAGGCGCTGGGCTACGAGATGAACACCATCGAATTCGCCATTAAGGACGGCGTGCCTTACGCCATCGATTTTCTGAATCCCGCGCCCGATTTCGAGCGCGACCGCATCACCGAGTTTTATTTCACGCACGTGGTGGACCGCATGGCCAGGCTGGCCATCGACCGCGCCTTGCGCGGCGTTCCCTCCAATCCCTGGCCGCGCTGGGAAGAGATGCTCAAGATCGGCGCCCCTGCAGGATTCGTGGGCCAGCCAGCCGCAATTGCCAAGGCCGCTCCCAGCGCGTCGGTCGCCGCCGGCTTCGCGCCGGCGCCATCGAAGGCGCGGACCGGGCCAAAAACTTCATGAGCGGACCGGCCCGAGCGGCACATTCGCAAAATGTTCTGGCACCTGCCGAAGCGTGGAATCAACTTCTCCGGCACGATGTGGAATTGGCTCCTGCGTTCAGCAATGAACTGAATGCTCGCATGCGGGCCGAACGCCTGACCTTCGGCGACCGCGTGCACTGCCCGTTCATCCGGCCGTTTTTTCTGACGGCCGCAGACGAACAGCGCGTGCGTGAAATCGCCGAAGCCATCGCCGCGCTCGGCGAGCGCGTCGTAAAACAATCCCTCGCCGATCCTCGGCTGCTGGCGCAGTCTGCGCTCAGCCCGGAAGAGGAGCGTCTGGCGCGCATCAATCCCGGTTACGCTACTTCGAGCACCTCTTCGCGACTCGACGCGTTTCTGCTTCCCGATTCACTGCAATTCGCGGAATACAATGCCGAATCGCCGGCCGGCGCCGGATACGCCGAAACGCTGGCGGAAGTGTTTCGAACCTTGCCGATTATGGAGCGCTTCTCGCACGAATATTCGGTGCGGAAATATCCGTTGATTAAATTGCTGCTGGGCGCGCTGCTCGATAGCTACCGCGAATGGGGAGGGAAGGCCACTCCGCCGGTGATCGCCATCGTCGACTGGCGGGAAGTTCCCACCTGGAATGAATTTGAAATTCTGCAGAAGCGTTTCCTGAAGGAGGGCGTCCCCACGGTTTTGTCCGACCCGCGCGATCTGGTTTTCGAAAATGGCAAACTGATCGCACAGGGACAGCGCGTCGATCTTTTGTATCGACGGGTGCTGATCAACGACATTATTGCGCGGCCGGAAGAATGTTCCGCGCTCCTGAAGGCCTATTCGTCTGGCGCAGTGTGCATGGCCAATTCGCTGACCTGCAAAATTCCGCACAAGAAGGCCTTTTTCGCGGTGCTCACCGACGAGCAAAACTCCGCACTTTTCAGCGCCAGCGAAAGGGAACTGATCAAACAACACATTCCCTGGACCCGGCTGCTCGCTGACACCAAAACCACGCGCGATGGTGAATCTTTCGGCCTGCTCGAATACGTGCGCCGCCGCCGCGACGATTTCGTGCTCAAGCCCAACGACGAATACGGCGGCACGGGCGTGCACCTCGGCTGGGAAAATTCGGAAAGCGAATGGGATGCGGCGCTCGACCGGGCGCTGGCCGCAACTGACAGCGCCTGGGTCGTCCAGGAACGCATCAAGATTCGCCGCGAAGTTTTCCCCATGCAAACTCCGAGCGGCATTGAAATGCGCGACATGCTGGTCGATTTTGCCCCCTACATTTTCCGCGGCAAAATGGCCGGCTGCCTGACCCGCCTCAGTTCCACCGGCCTCGCCAACGTTACCAGCGGCGGCGGTCAAGTCCCCAGCTTCGTCGTCGAACCGCGCGCCTAGCTGGTACGACTGGGCGTTGCCTAAGAAGGAAAGGGCTCCCCTTACATGAAATATTTCACTCCGCAGTATTGGCTCAGCATGCAAAGTCCAAATTGGGAGAGAAGCAGCAAACGATGGAACCGCAGATTCGAGTCGTATAAGAAGGAATTGTCGAAGATCTTGCCGATGATGGCTTCATCCGGCCGCGAGTTTTTCGGTAATCCTCTCGTGCTTCACGACGGCAAGCTAACGCGATTTGAAGCTGGTGATCAAATCGCTGCGCCCACTAGCGATTACGCGAGGGGGTACCCTGGCAGCCAGGTTCGTCTATATGTGCTTTCGGATCGCGTGCAGCAACGTTGCTACGTCCTTCGGTACAAGGAAGTGTCTCGTATCAAACTAAGTCTTCCCGGGAAAACAATATTGTTTCCGACTGGTAGCGACGATTTTCATCATTGGGGCTATGACGAACTGTCGCTGCGCGGTTCTGGTATTTTTCGCCACGAGATTTTGTTCGCGTCAGGCGCAACCATCTTGATCGACTTTCAACAGTTTTCGTGTCAAAAGCTGTTGCCAACAACGCGAAAGCGAGAGGGCAAATAACGCAATCCCATGGCAAAACTCCCCAACCCTATTTACAATATCCCGATGAATTTTGGACCTGTGGATCCTGAGCTTCGCGCCGGCGCGAAAAACGCGATCGAAACTTGCCTTTCAGTCGAATCTGGCGAAGATGTCGCGCTGATTTTTGACCGCGAGAGCGAAGCCGTCGCGGCGAGTCTGGCTGAGGCGTTGAAGAATCGAGGCGCCATCACCGAAGCCTTCTGCCTGGAAGATCTGGCGCAGCGGCCACTCGGCAAGGCGCCGCAGCCACTGATCGATGCGCTGAATCGCGCCGATGCCGGCATTCTCTGCATGCAGCCACAAGAAGGGGAACTGGGCGCGCGCAAAGATATCGTGGGAGTGGTCGAACGCCGCCACATCCGCTACGCGCACATGATTGGGGTCACGCCGGAAATCATGAAGCAGGGCATGCGCGCGGATTACACCATGGTGGATCGCCTCAGCGAAAAATTGCTGCAGCGGATGCACGACGCGAAATCGCTTACGGTGAAGACCGATGCCGGCACCTCGCTGGTGTGCACCTTCGATTCCCGGCTCGACTGGGTGAAAACCAGCGGCCTGATCAATAAACGTTACTGGTCGAATCTTCCCGCCGGAGAAGTTTTCACGACGCCGGCGAAGGTCGATGGCACCTTCGTTTGCGACGGCACCGCCGGGGATCATTTCTGCGGAAAGTATGGCGACCTGCAGAAGACGCCGCTAAAACTGGAAATTAAGGCCGGTCGCTTAACCAAGGTGAGTTGCGAGCGCAAAGATCTGGAAGCGGAATTCTGGAATTATTGCCACACCGATGAAAACAGCGATCGCGTCGGCGAACTCGCTTTTGGCACCAACATCAGCCTCTCCGAATTCATCGGCATCCTGCTGCAGGACGAGAAATTTCCCGGAGTTCACCTGGCCTTCGGTGACCCCTACGGCAGCCAAACCCACGCCGCGTGGAGTTCGCGCACGCACGTAGACGTGCTGGCCCGGCGCTGCAATGTATGGATTGACCAGGATCAGGTAATCGCGAACGGGCGGTACATGCTCGATCGTCTGGGCCTGGCGTAAAAAAAATTAAAATAATTTCGAGACGTATTCCCACATCTGGTGATGCCAGTAGGGCCAATCGTGCCCGCCTTCCGGCCCCCAATCGTCCAGTGAGTGCCGGATCCCACGGTTTCGCAAAATTTCTGACAAACGATACGACGGTCCGCTGTGTTCCCACGGTCCCGACCCGGTTGCGATGTGAATGTCACATTGCGAGAGCAGCCACAATTGATGGGGGTCCGATAAATTCGACAAATAGTCCACCGGATTATTGAAGTAGGTGTTGTCGTCGTACATTCCGCTCATGAATCCGCGGATGTCGTAAACACCGGAAAGGGCGAAGCAGCGTTTGATCACGTCCGGATGTTTGAACAAAGTGTTCGCTGCGTGATACGCGCCGAATGACGCGCCCATGGTCGAAATTCCGATTCCCGGCGATTGGCAGTTGTCCCAGATGAACGGCACGACTTCTTCGCGGAGGTACGCGTCCAGCTGCGCCTGCATGTAACTGCGATGGAATGGATGCGCGCCTTTGTTGTACAGTCCGGCCCAGTTCACCGAATTGACGCTGAAAAATTTCACGCGTCCGGCGTCGATCAATGGCGCGAGCGCGCTGATCATTCCCTGGCGATCGAGTTCCCACTCGTCGCCCGCGCTGGTCGGGAAGCCCATCAGCGGCGGTCCCCAGTGCCCGTAGACCACGATGCCCATATCCAGCCCGAGGCGGTGGGAATACCAGCGGTGATATTCAGTCTTCATATCGCTCCTGATGGCGGGCCGCCGTCGGGCTCGCGGCTTGCGCGCTCTGGCCGTTGCAGAGCGCCGTATTATACGGCGTTTCCCGCGTGCCCGCTCCGCAAACAGTTCGGCTCCCGCCGGTCCCATCACAGCTAAATCTACCGAGTCATTCACGCTTGAAATTATAAATGAGCGCTCGCGCAGCGCCAAAATCGCAGCCGCGGTGTGCGTATCCGGATCGTTGGAGCCTCCAACCAAAAGCGATACCATCTGCCACAGGAAGCATCTTTCGAAGTTAGGCCCAATCCCGAACGGAGGATTACCATGAACATTGCCTTCCCCCTCAGGCTCGCCGTCCTTGGGTCGTTGATGGTATTGCCGACTGGCGGCCTGCAAACGGTCTCGAACAGCGCCGGAAAATTCGACGGCAACTGGACCACGCACCTATCGTGCGAAGCCCATGGCGAAAGTCCGGCCTACAAATTCGTATTTCCATCCACGGTCAAGGACGGCAACTTTCACGGCCAGCATGGCGAGGAAGGCAACGCGGGATATCTGGTGATTGATGGCCAAATAGCCGACGACGGCTTGGCAAAGCTCGCCGCCAAGGGCTTAGTGTCCGGCCCTCATGGCCTGATTTCCTCGATGAGGGGCAAGAACTACAGCTACAACATCAAAGCCCAATTTACCGGGGACAAAGGCACCGGGTCCCGCGACGAAGGCGCCGGCATTCTGGGTCGCGCTTGCACCTTCGAATTCGACAAGCAGCCCGATGGTTCCACACCTGCGCCGGTCACGCCGACAGCTGCGCCGGTCACGCCCGTTCCCGCTCCATCCACGCCGCAATAGCGGCGCGGCTGCATGCTGCTTCGTATCGATGCGTTGCACCATAAACTGGCCGGAGGTGAACCTCCGCATTTTCGCGCGTGCGGCGCATCTGCTATCCTAACGGGCGGAATTATTTCGTTGCCGCCCGCAAAGCTTCGAAAAAACGAGCCGAAGGAAGGAAACTCGATTTGCCTTTTTCTCCCGACCTGGTCGAACAACTCGCTGCTGCCGGCCCCGGCCACCTGGAAAAGCACGAGCAGTTCAAATCCAAATTCGTCGCCAAGAAACGCGATCTGGTCGTTTACGTTCCCGGCATCTACGAAAAGCGTCCCGACTTGAAATTTCCGGTGCTCTACCTCGAGGATGGCCAGAATCTTTTCGATCCCGCCACGTCCTTCATCCCCGGAATGTTCTGGCACGTGGGCGAAACGGCGGACGCATTGATTGCCCAGGGCGCGATTCAACCGCTGATCATCGTTGGAATTTACAATACCGACAAACGCCTGAACGAATACACGCCGACGCGCGACAAAAAGCTGGGCGGCGGGCGCGCCGATAAATACGGCAGCATGCTGACCAAGGAATTGAAGCCGTTTATCGAATCGAATTATCGCGCGCTGGCTGATCCGGGGAACACCGGCATGGGCGGGTCGTCCCTCGGCGGTTTGCTCACGGTTTATCTGGGCCTGAAATTTGCGAATGTATTCGGCAAGCTCGCCGTTCTTTCGCCCTCGGTCTGGTGGAACCAGCGCGCGATTCTGGAGTTTGTGGCCCATGCGCCGCTGCCAGCGGGCCGGCCGCGTATCTGGCTGGATGCCGGCACCAAAGAAGGCGGCAGCACGGTGCAGAACGTTACCGCGCTGCGCGATACACTGGTGCGGCGCGGCTGGCAGGATAATCACGACCTGCATTTCGAATTGATTCCTGACGCCCAGCACAACGAAGACGCCTGGTCCCGCCGGGTCGGCCCGTTTTTGCAATTTCTGTTTCCGGCCGGCGAATCCGCCACCTGAACTATCGCCTTTACCTTGCATCCACGCGGGATTCGTGACAAAACATCTGCTCGGAGGTTTCTTGCCCGAGCCGCGGCCCATCACCATCCTCTGCATCACCTCTTACGAAAAAGGCCAGGAATTCCTGCGCACCTGTAAGAAGCTGGGCTGCCGCGTGCTGCTGCTGACCGTCGAAAAACTGCGGGACGGCGATTGGCCGCGCGAATCCGTCGACGAATTTTTCTTCATGCCCGAAGAATTGCCGGTGCAGGCGATCATTAACACCGTCAGTTATCTGGCGCGCTGGCAGCCGATCGACCGCATTGTGGCGCTCGATGAATTCGATCTCGAAAATGCCGCTTACCTGCGCGAACACTTGCGCATTCCGGGGATGGGTCTGACGACGATTCGGTATTTCCGCGACAAACTCGCGATGCGCGGAAAGGCGCAGGAGTCCGGCGTGCCCGTGCCTGAATTCATCCACGTCCTGAATCATCAGGCGCTGAACGATTTTATGGCGCGGGTAAAGCCGCCCTGGCTGCTGAAGCCGCGCTCGCAGGCGTCCGGCATCGGAATGAAAAAAATCAACGAGCCGCACGAATTGTGGCCCTACCTCGATCAACTCGGCGACGCGCAGTCGAATTACCTGCTCGAGCAATTTGTCACTGGGGACGTTTTTCACATTGACAGCATCGTTTCCGAACGCCAGGTGGTCTTCGCCGAAGCCCATGCCTACGGCACGCCGCCGCTCAACACTTCGCATGACGGAGGCGTTTTCACTACACGCACGCTTCCGCGAGACTCTGCCGAAGCCAAAGCGCTCTACCGGCTCAATCGCGAAGTGATCGAATCGCTGGGACTGGTTCGTGGAGTTACACACACGGAATTTTTGCGCGCCCGCGAAGATGGGAAATTTTATTTCCTGGAGATCGCCGCGCGGGTCGGAGGGGCCTACATCACCGATGTGGTCGAAGCTGCGACCGGCATAAACCTGTGGCGTGAATGGGCCCGGCTCGAAGTTGGTTCAGGGAAGTCGCCGTATTCCTTGCCGGCTATTCGCGAAGATTACGCCGGCGTGGTACTCTCGCTGGCTCGCCAGGAATGTCCGGACACCAGCGCGTATAACGACCCCGAGATCGTGTATCGCGTGACGAAGAAACACCACGCGGGTTTCGTTCTGCGTTCCCCGCGGAACGAACGCGTCGTGGAATTGCTCGATTCCTACGCTGCGCGCATCGCCCACGATTTCATGGCAACGGCTCCGGTCCCGGAACGTCCCACGGCCTGACGCCGCCAAATACCTCGGCAGCATGGCAATCAAGTAACGCTTCTGTAATTTGCGTCCTTCGCCCCGAAGCTGATATCGTTTTTTCTGTGAATTTTTCTCCCGCCCCAGCGACGCCCGCACCCGCGCCCAAGCGCGGGTTGCGCCACAACTATCTTTCGTTCCTCGAAGACACCGCGCAGACCCTGGGCGTCATGGCTCCCACCGGCACGCTGGGAATTATTTTGCCGCTCTTGATCGCCAAAGGCGGCAACACCACCTGGATCACTTTCTCGATAACCCTGATCGCATTTTCGCTGATCATGTTTTGCGTTTACCGTTTTTCGCAGCACCATGCTTCGGCGGGAGCCATCGCTTCTTTCGCCGATGCCGGGCTCGGCCGCTGGCCGGGAGTCATCGCCGGATGGTGTTACGTCGGAGCGATGGGATTCGGGGTGGCGAGCGTAGCGCCTTCCTCCGCGTACTACGCCGATCTGGTTATCACCCAGATGACCGGAGTTCCCGGATCCATCGCGCGCGGCGCGCTGATTACGTCCGCGGTGATTATCGTCGCGGCCTTGATCGCTTACCGCGATATCAAACTTTCCACCGAACTCATGCTCGCGATTGAGTTCGCCTCGCTCGCGGCGATCATTCTGATCGTCGCGTTTGCAATGTTCCACTACTCGGCGTGGATCGATCGGCCCCAGTTGCATCTCGAAGGCGCCCACCTTCCGGGCTTTCAATATGCACTGGTTTTCGGGTTTATGACTCTGGCCGGATTTGAGAGCGTCACCGCGCTGGGCGCGGAGGCCTCGCATGCGAAACGCACGATTCCCAAGGTGATTCTCGGTTGCCTGATCCCCATCGGGATTTTGTATCTGGTCGTAATTTATTGTTTGGTGGCTCTGGCGCGAAAAGACGGGATGATTTTCGATCAGCTGAACGCTCCGTTCGACACCATTGCGCGTTCCATGAATTTGGGATCCTTGGGTTACCTCAGTTCCATCGGAGTTTCACTCAGCTATTTTGCCTGTACCCTGGGCTCGATGAACGCCGGCGCTCGCGTGCTGTATTCGATGGCGCGGCGCAATCAGTTCGCCCCCGGCTTCGGCATCGCGCATCCGGTGAACGCCACCCCTGCTCAGGGCATTATTCTGCTGGCCGCGACCGGCATCGCGATTCCCGTAACTTTGCTGCTGATGCGTGTTTCGCTCTCGGATTGCATCAACTACGTCACGCAACTCACTTCCTACGGTTTCATCTCTTCGTATTTTCTGGTTTGCCTCGCACTGCCGTTTTACTTGTACCGTCGAAAACTCTTACTCGGCATCGACGTCATCATCAGTGTTGCCGCCCTGCTGATTCTCACCGTTGTCCTCGGGCTCAGCGTGTTCCCGGTTCCCGCTGCGCCGTGGCGCTACTTGCCGTATCTGTTTTTTTTGTTGGTCCTCGCTGGAACGGGAATTTCGTGGCGATATATTCGTCGGCACGGTTCGACGCACGAAGCCCTATCTGAACCAGACTCAGCCGAGGAAGTTTCAAATCTCCTCTAATCCCCAGAGAATCTCGATTCAAGGTATTGGGGCGGTTCGGTTTCCGGCACGGTGAGAAATGAAGGCTAACGATGCTGGTGAGGAATTGAACGATGGTGGGCCTGGGTGGACTTGAACCACCGACCTCACCCTTATCAGGGGTGCGCTCTAGCCACCTGAGCTACAGGCCCGCGAAGCGAATGAACAACTTTGCAGTCCTACAATGATAGGCGGCACGCGCAGGCCGGTCAAGCCAAACGATGCGCGCTTTGCGTCGAATTTCGCGCGCCAGGAACCAGCGCGGCACGCAGCGGAAGCCGCGATCCACCAAAAAAAAACCGGGAGGCAACTTCGCCTCCCGGAAGGTAGGGTATTGGTCTGAAATCAACCGCGAACAGCGCGGGCGCTGTTACTTGCCAGTCTTCTGATTGTGAATCTGCTTGCTGTTCTTGTTCTGCTCTTTATTGACCTGTTTCTTTTCCGACGCAGTCAGCTTGCCTCCGTTGGCCTGACGGTCCGCGTGAACCTGTTGATTTACCTTCTGTTGATTCTTTTCGTCGTGCGCCACTTCACCGGCCGACAGCTTTCCGCTGTCAATGCCGTTGGCAATGCGCTGCTGCTGGTTGTTCTGGCGCTGCCCCACTTCACTCTTGGTTCCGGGCTGGGTGGCGGCATTGTGCTTGTCGTCATAGATCGAGTGGCTCACGTTGTTCTGCTGCTGGTTGACCTGCGCCTTCTCTTGTGAAGTTAGTTTTCCGCCGTTGGCCGCGCGATCGTCCTTCACTTCATGGTTGATGTTCGCTTCGCGTGATTCGAGGTTCTTGGTTTCACCCGCGGTTAACTGGCCGGAACGAACACCGTTCGCGATGCGATCCTGCTGGTTGTTGGCCCGTTCGCCCACGCGGCTCATCGCCGGGTTGGCTGGTTTGCCGTGATTTTCCGACGCGAAATTCGACCGGTCGGTGCTGGCCGAATGTTCGTGGCTCATCTGTTCGGACGTGGCCTGCACATGCGATTCGTTCGCGGCCATGCGTTCTTGCGCGGTGGGCGCTGCCGTCGTTCCGCCTGGGCCACCGTTAAAGCTGGCGCGGCTGACGTTGGTGTTGTTGATCACCGTCCGGTTGACGTAGGTGTTGTGAATCACGGTGGTGTTCACGTTGGTGACCGCCGAGTTATACGCGAAATGTCCGCCGCGCCATTCGCCGCCACCAAATCCCACTCCGCCGTATCCGAATCCGTAGTTGACGCCGCCGTAAAAGCCCACATGGGGCCCCCAATAGCCGGCGTGAAATCCGTAAAGGCCGCCCGCAAATCCCCAGTATCCGGGAGTCCACAGCAAGCCAACGCGCGGCGGCGCGACCCACACTCCGGGCACCCAGAAATATCCGCCTTCCGCGTTATAACCCCAATATCCCGGCGTCCAGAGGTATCCTTCCGTCGGGCACGGCGGCTGCGCATATACCGGCAGCGCCGGCGGTCCGACGTGCACTGAAATGCCCACTGAAATCTGAGCCGAAGCCGGCGATGGCCCGGCCAGAACCGCTGTCGCCAATAAAAGAGCAGGCACGATTGCGCGAATGAAGGTTAGCTTACGCATTGCAAAATCCTCCCGTTGTTAAACCGAGTTTTGAAATTTCAATCGTCTTTATCGAATCATCGAAGGGCAGTTAAAAGGTGTGACGCGCCCCGGTCTGGTACCTCATCTAACACCGGTTCCAGCTGAAGGTTTCTGGCCGAATCGATGATTCTCGATGCGCGCCTGCCGAAGGTCCCCGTAAGTCATTGTGCTGCGGCGCTTTGGTGGCCTTTTGCGTCCAGCCGAGGGAATCGCCGAAACTCAGCCATCCGTTGGACCCGCGCGCGGGAGTGCAAACATCGTACCTTTGACAGTCATTATATAAGCGGGAGGGATGACCTGAATCATTAAGCTGCTTTCGTACTCCCCGATTCAGTAAACAGCGGCTGGCGCACGCCAAGGAGTTATCGGCCGCAACTTGCCGTTGCGCCGCGGACTCCATCTTCGTAAACTCATTGCTCCATCCGCGATGCGCCCGTAGCTCAGCTGGATAGAGCATCTGGCTTCGAACCAGAGGGTCGGGAGTTCGAATCTCTCCGGGCGCACCACTCTTTTTTGCCTTACATTTTCAATATGTTCGGGCGATCTCCTTCCGCCTGTTTCGAACCCGACTGTTACGACTTCCAATCATCACTTCGATGAATATTCCACTTGTCCGGTAAGGGCGTTTATCAGGACCTCTCAAGTCCGGTCCGTCATGCCCTTCGCGACACACTCTTGGCATGTCGCGCCAGGAGTGACGAGTAATCCGGATCGGTGGTAGTATGCGTCGGTTCTACTCCCTCGGTGCGGTTCCGGCCAAGTAAAAATGCTCCCCAACTGAACTTCGACTACGAATTTTTGGAGGTCTGCATGTCCTCGGCGGCCAAGCGTGTGGTGCCCGTCGTTTGTCTATTCGTGATTTGCGTTGCGGCGTTCGCGGCGCAGGCGACACTTTCCGTTGAAGCGCGCCGGAAAGTTCTGAGCGATTTCTTCACCGAGTATTGGGACTACCAGATGCGTACGAATCCTTTGGAAGCGTCCGCGCGCGGCGACAAGCGCTGGAACGACAAGTTGGCCGATTTCTCGCAAGAGTTCCTCGATAAGGATCTCTTACAGAACAAGATCTTTCTCGACCGGCTCGAAGCAATCGACACATCCGGCTTTCCCGATCAGGAAGTGGTCAGCAAGCGCATCCTGGTCCACGACTTAAAAACCACGCTGGAGGGTGCTCGGTTCAAACCCTGGGAAATGGCGGTCACGCAGGAAAACGGACCACAAATTGAGGTTCCCGGACTGTTCACGCTGCTTTCCTTTGAATCCGTGAAGGACTACGAAGACTACATTAGCCGTCTGAAGGCTCTCCCGCTTTTATTCGATCAGACCGTGATTCAATTGCGGAAGGGCATCGCCGACCAATTGATGCCCCCGCGCTTCATTCTCGAAAAAGTCGTCGATCAATGCACCAACATCACGTCGAAGGCACCGGATGATTCTGCCTTCACCACGCCGTTCAAGAATTTTCCGAAATCCATCTCCGATGCGGACAAGACTCGGCTGACCAACGACGGCCTAGCCGCGATTCGCAACGGGGTACTGCCTGCCTACGCTCATTTCGCGCAATTTGTGAGCCAGGATTACGCGCCGCATGGTCGCGTGGAGCCCGGAGTGTGGTCGTTACCCAACGGCGATGCCTACTATGCCTTTCGTGTGAAGGAGAGCACGACCACCGACCTCACTCCCGACGAAATTCACCAGCTGGGTCTCGCGCAGGTGAAGGAAATCGAGGGGGAGATGAACGCGGTGGCAACCAAGCTCGGTTACGCCGACTTCAAGAGTTTTAACGCTGCACTGGCCACCGATCCGAAAGTCCACGGCCAGTCTCGCCAGCAGATTCTGGATTTGTACAAACACTACGTCGACCAGATGTATCCCAAGCTCCCCGAGCTTTTCTACCGCCTTCCCAAGGCGAAACTGGTCGTGCTGCCAGTGGAAGAATTCAAGGAAAAGGACGCCTCGTCCGCTTCTTACGTCCTGCCTGCGGAGGACGGTTCACGTCCTGGACGCGTGATGGTGAACACCGGCGATTTCGCGAAGCGCTCTACTCTGGGTGCCGAATCCACTGCCTATCACGAGGGTGTGCCGGGCCACCACATGCAGGTCGCCTTGGCGATGGAAACAACGGATCTACCCGAGTTCCGGCGGAACGCCTTCTATACCGCCTACATCGAAGGCTGGGGCCTTTACGCGGAACGGCTGGGAAAGGAAGTCGGATTTTACCAGGACCCCTATATGTACTACGGGCATCTCGAGGACGAGATGCTGCGCGCCATACGCCTGGTCGTCGACACCGGCTTGCACTCGAAACATTGGACGCGCCAGCAAGTGGTGGACTATTTTCACGCACACTCCGTCGAGGATGAGGTCAGCGTTCAATCGGAAACGAACCGTTACATCGCGTGGCCCGGTCAGGCGCTGGGCTACAAAGTCGGCCAGCTCACGATTCTGGAGCTTCGCCAATACGCCAAGGATCAGCTCGGCGACAAATACGACATTCGAGCATTCAACGATGAAGTCCTGAGCGGCGGCGCCGTTCCCATGGATGTGCTGAAAGAGCGCATCCACGAATGGGTCGCGACCCAAAAAAAATCGCCCGCGAATTAAACAGGAACTGCTAAGTCCTGATAAGTCGCGTTACCGGACCTGTGGCATTCGGGCTTCTGCCAGTACCCTACAAGCTTATCCTGCAAAGAAGTTCATTCTGTGGCAGCTATAGCACGAAGTCGCTCAGAAAAGTTCTAAAATCGTCGCCTTGGGCGCACCACTTTTTTCGATGAGTCACGGGTAGTCGGCATCAGTCCACTGGCTCCAGTGTAGTGACTTCTGTAGGTACCCTGCGACTTTGCGTTCCGCCGGCGCCATCTTATTTCCTAGCCCAAGTGTGCCCGGCGTCCGCCGTCAGCCAGACCTCGCCTGCCGAGGTGGTGACCGTGCCGTGTTGCGGATCTGAGAACTCAATGGAGGTGATGTCCCCGGTGAGGATTGCGCCGGATGCGGATGGAACTACGCGAGTCCAGTGAAGTCCCGAGTCGCTCGAATGGTAGAGTGCCGCTGCTGAGCCGCCAGCCCAAACTTCGGACCCGAAAGCGGTAGCGGCGCGGAAAACGGAATTCGATCTTGGCCTTGCCGTTGCCGCATTCGCGCTGCTCTTACGCGCGCCCTTGTTTGCGCTGAGTGCCGGCGTTGAGCCGCGAACTGAGGCGCCGGGGTTTACGATGATCCAAGTGTGACCGTCATCCCAGGAACGCTGCAAAGCGCCGTCTGCACTGATGCTCCAGCGCGACGGCGGCGTGATGATGGCGGAATCCGTGGAAGATTGATTTTTCGAGGTTTGCTTTTTTTCATCCTTAGCCAGCTGATCGGCAACTTCATTTTCTGTGCTGGTCGCGATGGTGGCGGACTGCGATTCCACCTCGACCGTCTGTGAAGAAGAAGCGGCCGCGGGCTGCTGGCCGACGCTCGGATTTGGAGCAGGTGGTGGCGGAGCCGCAGAAAATCGGCCTCCTGCGTAACCGGATACGACAGCAGCGTCCGGAGCCGACGCGGTGTAGCTGCCGGCAGGGGTGCGCAACCGTTTATTCGATGAGCCAGTTGAGCCGCCGGTGGTCATAGGCTCCGGCCGGGATGGCTGTACCTTCTCGCGCGAATCAGTTGGCTGGCGCTGTTTCGCCTGTGGAGGAACGGGGAGTGGCTGCGACGGCACCAGAGGTGCCTGATCGGCGGATGGCACGGGCGGAGGTGCGGCGTTCCGAGACAACAGGATGTTGTCGTTCGCGATCTTGTTTTGGTGCGACCTGTATTGCAGGATTCCGACGGAAGTGAGGGCTACGATTCCGGCGGTGGCCACAACCCAACGAAGAACGGCCGGATTGAACCAGTCTGTGCGCCGGGCGCTTCGGGAAGTAGTCAACGCGGGGACATCCAACTTGGGCAACTCGGGCAACTCGTGCAACTCGGGCATAGCCAACGCGACGACCGCGCGACAAGCGCTGCAACGCGCCAGATGTTCGGTCACGCGATTGCGCTCAGGCTCCAGCAGGGACTTCTCGACGAAACCGGTCAGGAGGTCCGCGTCCGGATGAGTTTCGAGCGCCGCATCTTCCGGCAAACGCTTTAGCACGAATTTAGGAACGTCGGACATTCGTTAATCTCTAACGTCTCTTTCCATTTTCAGTTTCTTCCAACTTTGGAGTTCTTTGGCGGCAAAGGCGAAGAATCCCCATCTGCAGAGAACGTTCCTTGGCGCGATTCTTGCGCCAAACTGCCCCGAATGTTCAGCTGTAAATCGCGTACATCTACTTCCAGGGCTTGTTCCGCCTCGCTTCGGCCCATTCCCTGGCGCATCAGGCCCGCCAGAATTTTCTTGCGCAGTGTTTTGGCCAGCTTGTCCACCTTGCGGCTGATGGTGGATTCATGAACGCCGAGCATCCGTGCGACCTGGGCCAGCGGACGCCTATCCAGATAATACGCGGCCAGGACGAAACGGTCTTCGCTGGAAAGTGCGGCCAAGGCCGCGTCGGTGCAGGTTTCCAGTCGCGGATCCACCGCGTTTGCAGGCTCGGTCTGGGGCGCGGAAAATTGCGCGCCGCCTTCGAGCTCTTCGTCCAGGCTTACGAGGCGTTTGGTGCGGCGGTAGCGATTTACAAATTCCTGGGCCAACACGGTTCGCAGCCAGCCCTCGAGCGATCCGCGGCCGCTGAACGAGGCCAGCTTCGAAACACGTTCCGCTTCGGGTCCGGAGGCGCCGTACAACGCGCCATACAATCCGTCGGCGAGTTCGCGAGCGGCGGCATCATCACGCGCGATCCGTAGCGCCGAGTGATAAAGCTTTTCGCGGTAGCGCGTGAGAAAAACTTCCCAGGCAGCGTTGTCGCCAGCGGCGCAGGCGCGAGCGAGTGCGAGTTCCTCGACGCGCAGGGTCAGCAGAAAAGCACGGGCATCCGACTGGCTTGCTTCGGCAGGGAGATACTTCGTCGCTACGCTGCTGAGAACGAGGGCAAAACTTTCGGGAGAAAGGCCATATTTCTCGCCGCCACTCCTGGCATGTAGCTCGGCGAGCAGCTCCGCAACAGCCTGTTGCACTGCGGCGGAGATTGGTTTCGAAGTGATCATGAACAGGGGAAAAGAAGTATACGGATCGCCGGTCGTGATGATGCCATTGATTAGACACGTAAAACCCTAAATTTGTTTGCAAGGTCTCCCTCGGTCTTCGTTCTTCTCTCGAAGCGAAGAGAGCGGCGCGGACCTTCTCGCGGTGCTGGGAAGAATCTTTCCGGTTACTGCGAGGGCGTACCAGCCCGCCCTTGAGGGAGATACCTATGCGTCCGACAATTTTGATGGCCGCGGTTTCAATATTGGTGGTTACGGTGACGTTCGGCGTGCATCTGCGGCGGGTGCAGGCTGGGCAGGAGGTTTATGGCTCGGGGTACACGGTGTTGGACCCGATCCGGAATGGAAGCTTGACGGTGTTTCCAGTTGTGGCGGCCAAGTCCTATTCCACGGGCCAATTTCTTACGCTCGATGAGGGGTTTCGCACGGGTGAAGTGGTGGTCACCGAGTATGGAAACGTACGCGGACTGGTACGGGGGCAAAGTGCGCCGCCGGTGCAGCGCGATGGCGCCGAAGTCAACCGGCTGGTGTTAATCAACAATTCGAAGCGCCCCTTGTTACTGCTCGCCGGCGAGATCGTGGCCGGAGGCAAGCAAGATCGGGTGATCGGCAAGGACCGGATTGTCCCAGCGGAAAGCGATCCCGTCGATTTGAATGTCTTCTGCGTCGAGCCGGGCCGCTGGGTTGCGAGCAGCACTAACTTCGGGGCGTCGGGAACCACATATGGATCGGCGGGCAAGGCTGCTGTTGGTAGGAGCGCAACAGCGGGCGGAACTTTGATGGCGCAGCCATCGGTGCGCGCCAAAGCGATGGCGGACAAGGACCAGGGCCAGGTTTGGGCGGAAGTGCGAAAGCAACAGGAGTCGATGGCGGTTGAGGTGGAGGGAGAGTCCGCGTCAGCCGGGCCGGCGGCGGCTCCGCCTTCTGCGCCGCTACGCAGCACCAGTTCATACGCGGTGGTGATGGAGAACAAGGATGTTAAGGAAAAAGTGGACGCGATCGCGAAACCGATCGAACAGAACTATCAAAGTGTGATCCAGCAACTGCGCGATCGCAAGGCGGTAGGAGTGGTGGTCGCCGTGAACGGGCGAATCATCTGGTCGGATATTTT
>Ga0302306_10000261_pt1 | contig 38119 bp, 23 predicted proteins | sample III_Palsa_E3_1_FD_198761 | JGI IMG/M metagenome (GOLD analysis project Ga0302306, IMG submission 198761) | Peat permafrost microbial communities from Stordalen Mire near Abisko, Sweden - III_Palsa_E3_1 | ecosystem: Environmental > Terrestrial > Soil > Palsa > Peat permafrost | place: Sweden...
AGAATTCCAACGATCTGGCTTTCCGTAAATCGCGATGTCTTCATTCGAACCTCCCGACAAAATCCTGCCTGAAAGTTCTACTTTTGTCCTGTCTGAATTATTGGTGAGCTTACGTACTGATTATCCAGGTAAGTTGAAATCAAGTATAAAAAAAGACGCCCGCAGGCGCCTTCAATCCTACGACTCTGACGACCGATCAGAATTTCGTACGGATACCAATGCGAATTTCCGCTTGGTTGGTGGTGGTCGACGGCGATGCCAGCAAGCCGTTGAAGATCGACGCACGTGCGCCACCGAAGGCTTTTTCCCATGCCGTCATGAGGTACACATCGGTACGCTTGGACAAGGCGTAGTCGGCCATCAAATTGAGCTGGTTCCACTTCGGCTTGGTGCCGACGCCCGGCAGCGTATAGCCGGTCTTGGCAAAGGTGAAGGTGTCGCCGGCGATCAAGGTCGTAGCCGGGGTCAATGCATACTGTCCCCACAGTTCTGCGTTGTTGAAGGTAACCGAGCTGGCGGTGCCGTTGGCATCGTCGAACTTGGTGTTGGTATAGTCCAGGCCCACCTTCGTCTGTCCGATCGAGTACGTACCGCCGGCGCCGATGATCTGGCTGCTGGTCGGTGTCGCACCGACGTAACCGAAGGCACCGAATTGTGCCGGGTTGCTGGAGCTGGCAACCCAACTGCCATCGGTAAATTGCGTCGCGGGATTACGTGCGTATTCGTAGGCAGCCGTCAAATAGATGGGGCCGTTCGAGTACTTCGCCCCCAGACCGAACATGCTGTTTTCGCCGAATTCGCCGGCGACGCCGCCAAAGGCGTACATGCCGCCGAAGGTCAGGCCCTTATACGCGGGGCTGGCGTACTTGACGGAGTTGTTGATGCGGTATGAGTTATCAGTGTTGTCGATGTCGCCGGCGTGCGAGTAATAAGCACTCCAATTACCGTTCAGCGTTGCCGGCTGTACATAGTCGTCGATAGAGTCGTACTGGCGACCGACCGTCACGGTACCCCAGGTCTTGTCCGCCAAGCCGACGTAAGCTTGGCGACCGAAATCCAGACCGCCCTGACCTAGCTTGCCGGTGAATATATTAAAACCGTTTTCCAATTGAAACACGGTCTGCAGTCCACCGCCCAGGTCTTCGCTACCTTTCAGGCCCCAACGAGGCGCCTGCGTAATCCCGCTTTGCGCTGCAATCAAGGTCTTGCCGGCGTCGTTGTTCACATAGGTCAAACCGGCGTCGATAAGACCATACAGTGTCACGCTGCTTTGTGCTTGCGCCGCACTCGTGAATGCACCGAAGGCGACGAGAACAAAGGAAGATTTTTTCATTTAATTGCTCCTTTAGATTATGAAGGTTTTTTCAGTACATCAATGCATAGTTGTACTTATTAAAATCTCTGCTTGGTTGTTATGCACCAACCTTGCAGCGCAACTACAGTCTCAATCGATATCCATAGGGGAAGAGCGGATGCTTGATCAGCGTGTAAGCGCTATTTTTGCCCGCGCCCAGTTTTCGGCTTCCAGAGCAGGGGCGATATGGCTTCCCTGAACTCGATCGATCAGCTCGGCCAGGCGTTCGCCGATACGCGTCACTTCGCCCAGCACTGAAGCTTCATCGCCCTCCCCCAGCCACTCGCGCGCCACGCTGATGATGCCGCCTGCGTTGACCAGAAAATCGGGGGCGTAAAAGATCCCGCGCGCGTGCAGTTCGTCACCGATGCCGGAATGGCTAAGTTGATTGTTGGCCGCACCCGCGATGATGCGTGCGCGCACCGTCTTGACGGTATGATCGTTGATCGCCCCACCCAGAGCGCAGGGTGCCAGCACGTCGACCGGCTGAGATAGGATCTGCGTCGGCTCGACCACCTGCGCCGTGAACTGCTGACGCGCCAGCTCTACACGCGCGCCGTTAATGTCGCTCACGCTCAGTACCGCACCGGCGTTGTGCAACAGCTCGCATAAGCGCCATCCTACTGAGCCCAATCCCTGCACCGCAACGCTCACGCCTTCCAGCGAGGTACGCCCGAGTAGTTTGCCGACGGCGACCTGAATCGAGACGAATACGCCCAGCGCAGTTTTGGGCGACGGGTCTCCGCCGAAAGACGCCTCACCCATCACGCCACTAACGTAACGGGTCTGGGTTTGCACGGCAAGCATGTCGGCCACCGTGGTACCCACATCTTCCGCGGTAATATAAGTGCCACCGAGCGCATCGACTGCGCGGCCGAAGGATTTGAATAATGCATCGCGGTCAGTGGGTTCGGCACCTTTAAGGAGCACGGCTTTTCCGCCACCGAACGGCAAGTCGGCCAGCGCGTTTTTCAGGCTCATGCCTTGCGCCAGGCGCAAGGCATCATGCAAAGCCGCTGTGTCGCTCACATAGTGCCAGTAACGGCAGCCGCCAAAGGCTGGCCCGCGCGCCGTACTGTGCACGGCGACAACCGCCTTGAGGCCGGATATGGGGTCGCTGTGCAAAGTGATGGTTTCGTGATCGATGTCGCCGCCTGTGCCAAACAAACGCCCGCTCAAGTTGAGATCGCCCAGGTTGACGATGGTCTTTGTGTCTTCGAAGTTCATAGTGCATCCGGATATGATAAGTAAAGTACCGGCAAAGATTGTGTCCTCGCCGATGCATGAAGACCGGTTGAGTCCGGCCGCAATCTAGAAGTGCAAGTCTCGGCACACTATGGCGAAACACGCCAAATAGACCGAGGAAATCGGGCGGAACGGGTCTTAGACCCGCAGGGGTACGCTTAATGAATGTGATGCCGACAGCGATGCAAATGCTCTGGTTTGAAGGCCATGGCTCGGTTCTTTTTCTTTAACCAGCCGGAACGCGCCCACGGTGCTTGCCAACTGATAGGCCTGATGGTTAAGCACCGAGGCAGCCGAGGCTGACTCTTCGACCAGGGCGGCGTTTTGTTGGGTGGCCCGGTCCATCTCTGCCACCGCCTCGCTGATCTGGCCTATCGAGCTGCTTTGCTCACGCATGGAGCCGTTGATTTCACCGATCAAGCTATTGACGCGTTTGATGCTATCCATGATCTCGCCCATGGTTTGCCCCACTGCCCGCACGCGTTGCATGCCGGTACTGACCCGCTCTCCCGAGGTGCCGATCAGCGCCTTGATTTCCTTGGCTGCCGTGGCACTACGGTGCGCCAAGCTGCGTACCTCGCTGGCCACCACGGCGAAGCCGCGCCCGTTTTCACCGGCACGGGCAGCCTCGACCGCGGCATTCAAGGCCAGAATATTGGTCTGAAAGGCGATGCTGTCGATCACGCCGATTATCTCGGTGATGCGAGCGGACGACTGATTGATCTCGTCCATCGTGCTGACCGCATCGGCCACCACTGCGCCGCCTTTGGCAGCCGCGGCGCTGGCAGTGGATGCCAACTGGGTAGCACGCACCGTGGCTTCGGCTGACTGTTGCACGCGGCCGGTCAGTTCGACCAGGGCCGCCGAGGTTTGCTGCAGGCTGCTGGCCGAGCTCTCGGTGCGGTCGGACAAATCCTGGTTGCCGGTGCGTATCTCATCCGTTGCAAGCCGCATCGACTCGGCGCCCTGGCGGATAAGCAACAGCACGGCAGCGATCTTTTCGACGAAGGTATTAAAGGAAATGGCGACCTGAGCCACCTCGTCTTGCCCCGAAACCGGCAGGCGGTGTGTCAGATCGCCACTGCCGGAGCTGATACCGATCATGGCGTCACGCACTTGCGACAACTGGCGAAAGGCCCGCGCGGAAAATCCCGCGCTGATGGCCGCGCTCAGCCCTGCCAGCAGCAGCGTGGCCAGCACGATGGCCTGGAGTACCTGGCGCAGGCCGGCGGTGGCATCGGATTTATCCAGTGCCACCACGAGATACCAGTCGGTTCCTCGGATAGGACGAGCTTTCAGCAACTTCGACGTGCCGTCCAGTTCCAGTTCCTTGGATAGGCCACCGGCGAATAGCGCCGAGAGGGCTTCCGCGTCCAAGGCAGGCGACAAATCGGTGGCCGGTTTCAGCGTAAGCTTGCTATCCGCAAGCGCAAGCAACTGGCCGCTGCGGCTGATCACAAACCCCAAGCTATGCGGTGTAGGGTGGATCGCGCTGACCACGTCGCGCACCGCTTCCAGGGGTACCGCGCCGCTCACCACGCCGCTGACAGCACCATCGCGCAGGATGGGCGCGGCAAAGGACACGTAGGCGATGCCGGTAGAGGCATCGCCGTAAGGGCTGGAGACCACCAGTTTTCCTGCCTGGGCGCCGGCTTTGTACCATGGCCTCACAGTCGGATCGTAGTTTGCCGGCGTCGGGCTGCCAACCGCGACAAAGCTTTTATCCTCCCAACCTACGGTGGTCACCGGAAAACCGTCCGCCCGGCTCATCTGCCGCACGATGCCGCGCGGATCGCCCGGCGTCATGGCATCAGCCGCCGCGTTGACTGCCGCGGCCTTGGATGCCACCCACTGATCGATTGCCAGCGCATTGCCTTCAGTAACTGCGTCCAAGTTTTGGCCAATCGTGACAAAGGTGCTGGAGCGTACAAGGATGTAGGTGGTAGCGCCCATCAGCACGAGCGCCCCCACCACCGATGCGGTCGAGATCAGGAGAAGCTTGGTGCGGATGGAGGTAATCATGGATTTCCGGTAAAAATAAGATTGAGAGAGTCCGCCATGAACCGTTCTTTATTGAAAATCCGCTGACATCGCACGGATATCAATTTTCATTTGTTCGGGTGATTCCGCAGCAGAGCCACGCCAATAATTGCCGCCAGAGCGGCGAAGGTTACGTAGTAGGACGGTGCAAGTACATTGCCGGTCGAAGTGATCAACCAGGTTGCGATAAACGGCGCGAAACCACCGAATAGCGTCACGGCAAAGTTATAAGAGATCGAGATCCCGGTCGATCTGATATCTTCGGGAAAAAGTTCGGCGAGCGCACCGCCTGCGGGGCCGGTGAATGCGGCGATTAAAAGCGCAAAGCCGCTCTGAATTACGACCAGGGAAGTTACCGTTTTATAGTGCGTCAAAACCAGCAGCGCCGGGTATGAGCAGAGCAATATGGCAACCGACGAGAGGCACAACAAAATGCGCGGCCCCACCCGATCCGAAAGCGCGGCAAAACACGGTATGGCTAAAGCCGCAACCAGAAGACCCGAAGAATTGCTGAGTAAGGAAACGCTGGCCGGAAGATGCAATTGCTTGATCGCATAGGTCGGCATAAACACCAGGAAATAATAGGTACACACCGTCCACAGGATCGTAATGCAGAATCCCGCCAGGGTTTCGCGCGGAAACCGCCTGATCGCCAGCCAGGCTGAAGGAGCAGATTGCACCTGGCCTTGGCTTGCCGCTTCGTTTCGACGCGCAAGCGCCGCGGCAAATGCCGGCGGTTCTTCCGTTTTTTGACGGATATACCAACCTACCGGCCCAATCAAAAGCCCCAGAAAAAATGGAATTCTCCATCCCCACGCTTCGACTTGCGTCGCGCTCAGTTCCAGATTGACTATTGCACCGATCAGCGAGCCACACAACAGCGCCAGAACCTGCGTCAATTGCTGAAAACTGGCATAAAGCGCCTTGCGGTTTTCAGGGGCATATTCGGTAAGATACGAAAGCGCCGAGCCCATTTCGCCGCCTGCCGAAAAGCCCTGGATCAAGCGGGCAATCACCACCAAAATCGGAGCAACAATACCGATGCTGGCATAGGCAGGGGTGAACGCAATGATCGCGGTGCCCAACACCATGGCGGCAACCGTCCAGCTTAGCGCAACCCGTCGCCCCCGACGATCGGCCATGGTGCCGAACACCAGCGCACCGATCGGGCGCATCGCAAATCCCACCCCAAAAGTCGCCACGGTCAATAACAGCGACAGCGCTTCGGACTGTAGCGGGAAAAATACTCGCGCAATCACGACAGCAAAGTAGCCGTAGACCGCAAAGTCATACCACTCAAGCATGCAACCCACGGTTGCCGCGACGACGGCTCGCGACCCGCTATTGTGTCGCTGTACCTTATCTGTTGTTTCCATGCTATTTCCGCTGTATTGACCATCCATTAGGGGTCGCTCTATCGCCGTCTTCATCATTTCGTCTCTTGTGTTTTATGGCTCAATGCGTCAGATTCGTTTTTATCGACCTCATAATTGCGCGAAGCAAACCCCTGGGAACCGCGCTTACTAACGGATTTTCGGAGTAACATGGCATGCGCAATATCGGCATGTCTCGAATGTTGGCTTCACTATATGAACGCAAAAATGCGGCGACAAATACCGATTCCGCATCCCGCATATACCCAACCGGCATAGCTATGGAAGTTCGTCAGCTTCGCTATTTTCTCGCTGTCGCCGAACACGGCAGCATCGCTGCGGCTTCACGCATACTGCATGTGGCGCAGCCTGCGTTATCGCGCCAAATAGCTGAACTGGAAATGCAACTGGATAGCCAGTTATTCAAGCGACTGCCACGGGGAGTTTCGCTGACCCGTTCCGGTCAGGAATTGGTGTTGCGTGCGCTGGAGATCATCGATAAAACCACCAAGATCAAGGATCAAATACGGCTGGCGGAAAACGGGCGTGTCGGCACCTTGCGTCTCGGCGTGTTGCCAGGCTATAGCTGGTTGCCAAAGTTGGGCGATACGATATCTGCATTGACAGATAACTCCCCAGGCGTACGCGTGACGATTGAATCCGGCCTGTCGATCAATCTGCTCGCGGCCATGAAGGAAGACCGGCTGGATATGGCCGTTGTGGTATGGCGCTCGCCACTCGATTCGACGCTTACCGGCCGCGTGATTCACCGCGACAAAATGGGCCTGGCGATGCTCAAATCTTTGCCCGAAGCAAACAAGCCGAATTTACAGCTGCGCGATTTGTCGCACTATAACTTCATTATGTTTGCGCGAGAGCGCTCGCCATCGTACTTTGATGTACTCATGCGCACACTGACGCAGGCCGGGATTGTGCCGCGCGGCAGCCCGGTGGCGTCCGACTCCCATAACGTCATAGGTTTGATTGCCGCCGGCCTCGGGTGTGCTGTAGTACCTTTGTCTTACCGGCACTTTTGCCCGGAACAGGTGGTAATACATGAGATCGAGGGCTTGGATCTGCCGCTGGAAATCGAATTGGTATGGCGCGCCGATCGGTCGGATCCCTTAGTCGAACTGTTCCTTGAACTGTTCGCCTCGACCGAATCGAGCGGCCCATTGCCGGGCTAACGCCCCCACTCAAACCATCGCGGCCGGATCGCCGCTCTGGATCTGCGGCGGTACGACCGATTCAGCCGATGCGGCCGGCGGGTAAAAGATGCGGCCAGACAGACTGGTGTCGCGGCCGCGGATAAGATCGATGCCACCCGGCACACTATGAATCACCGACATCACCACGCTTGAGATTGTCGAGCCTAATCGTCTCAGCAAATCAGGGTCGATTTTGTCGAGATCCTTGCGCGAAAATGGCACGCCCGTGGTTTCGGCATGCGTCAATGCCTCCAGCAATAATTTATATTTTTTCTCGTCGGAAGTCATCACCAGCGGTATGTTCATTTTGGATGCCAGCCAAACCGCGTGCAGGGTATGGGATTCAATCGGCTGGAAGCCGAGGATGTCGATAATTTTCATCCCGCCTTCACTGACCAGGCGCTCTGCGCCGTGGGTGACGATACTCTGGGAATCAAGTGCGACGGACAGCAAGGCCGCCCCCACCATCATCGGCGCGGCAGCTTCGGCGGCACCATCGCTGGGGTTGTAGTGGGTCGATTTGGCGGAGAGATCGTCGAAATATTTTTTGACCTGCTTGTCGTCTGCAAGGTGAGCGGGCACGCTCATCAAACCATCTTCATCGCGTGCGCTGTGCGTGAGCGCCGCGGTCAGGCGCTGTCGCCCGTCCTGTGCTTCCATCGGAATGCTGATGCCGGCCCCCATCACTTGGGTGACTGCCGCCGCTACATTCAAGGCAACATTGGCCACATCACGTAAAACGGGATAAGACCCATCGGGGATTCCGCCCGATTGTTGCAGCATGGTGTAAGGAAACGAGGTAAGACCACTGACCACGCCGGCCAGCAAGGCCTTGGGGGCAATTTCCTTGAAGCTCGAATCTTCTTTCTTGAGGGTGTTGAGGATAACGAAGCCAATCGCCGCGTCCACGATTTCGATCACCGTCGACGGAATCATGTTAAGCCCGGCAACTGAGGCAGCCGCCCGCGTCGGGGATAGATTCACGCTGGAGAGAAATCGGGTGAACGCGGGAAGCGCGTACACCACCCAAGGCGTATTGGTCACGGCGGCAAGTGCGGTACTGAGAGCCCAGCCGCCGACGGCTGTTTCTTTGGTGCTGGCCATTAGCAAAAGCTGTGCCGCGGCGACTCTTGCCCTGTAGTCCGGGCGATCTGCCAGCACGCCGTCAATTCCGTGTTTCAACGCAGGGTTATTTGATGAAATCTGCGGCATCATTTCGGCGAGGTAATCGACCGGATGCTGTGTCTCATGCCCTGGAATCCCCATTTTTGCATCGGGCTTAAATGCAGACCGACCTTCCGTCAACACTCTCAATAGGGTTGGAATCAAGATCGGCACCGGTTTTCCGCCAAGTGCCCGGGTGGTCGTCGAGGTCGAATGCGTTTTGGTTGTGGCATCCGAAACCACGCACAGCGCTTCGAAATCGGCGTGACATTGGATGATGCGCGGATCCATGCTGAAGGTCAGGTTGGCCTCGCCGCCTTGCAGGTCGATATTGCCGAGCACACGAGCCGAAGTCGTAGTCGGCATCTGGGTACATTGCAGCAGCGCATTGACCAGATACTCGTCGGCCTCAAGCCGTCCATGCGCATTTTTTTCTACCGTACCCGTGTAGTAACTGATCGAACCTGTTTTGACCGGCTCGGAGAAGCGGACTTTTGCCAAGCGCGTGGGATTAAAAAATCCGTCGGCGGCGATCGCGGTTTCAGCCGGTGTGGCCGGCACCGCCAAAGCCATCGACTGGGCGGCCAGAGCCGAAATCGTCGGTCTACCCAACGAAGCGACATTGGTTTCTTGAGTACCTCCGATAGGCAACCAGTTTCTAATGCGTCTACTCAACGAAGGAGCGGCGGTATTGCCAGGCGAAACCGGCCGCCGTGAAAGCGATTCGAATTGAGAAGCCGGTAGAGACGAAGGTGGTGCAAGTTCAGCGTCATGCGTCTCGCTTGGTGCATGCAAAGACGATGTGTCAACCGGCGTGACGGATGAACTATCGATACTTGGGGGCGTCGCCATAAAACTCCTGATTGGGGGCCGAGGTATGGCGCGATTGCGTATGCGCCTACCCTCTGGAATGCATTCAAGCCAGCCGGGTCACGCATCATGCGTGCCTCAACTGTGCATCGTTCATAGCCACAATACTATGCGTCAACCCCAAGCCGAAATCGGAGGTTCGCTTATCGGTAGACGATTTCGCTTATACAAATCTTTACACCCAAAGCTCTCTCCCGCGCCACCGTCAACGCGATTACCGCAAAACACGTACAATTTTAAGCGGCTGCGGTAGCGCATCGATCTACGGGTTCGGCAGCATGTGCTGCGTTACGCCGGGCGCCGCCGCGTAGACCGCTCTTTCACGAAAACGTCAAACATGGCAAACAACCAAACTACCAGTATCACTCTTCAACACAGCCGAGTCGTGGTGGCCGGCGGCACGTCAGGAATTGGCTTTGCCGTAGCCGACGCCGCCGCGCGTGCCGGAGCCGAGGTCATCATTGCCTCGAGCAAGCCGGAGCGCGTCGCGGCGGCACTGGAAAAACTGCCGCAAGGTACGCGCGGCGAGTCGCTTGATTTTACCGACGAGGCGCAAGTGAGCGCATTTTTCGCACGGGTGGGTGCGTTCGACCATTTTGTCTACACCGCCGGTGAATCGCTGCTGCTGCAAAACCTTGCCGAACTCAGCATCGAAGCCGCGCAGCGAGCCTTCGAGGTGCGCTACTGGGGTGCGCTCAAAGCCGTCAAATATGCGGTTCCGCAAATCCGTAAGGGCGGCTCCGTCACCCTCACCAGCGGCGTGGCCTCGTCGCGTCCGCTGCCTGCCTGGACCATTCCGGCCAGTATCCTGGGCGCGATCGAGTCGCTCACCCGGACCTTGGCCGTCGAGCTTGCGCCGCTGCGGGTGAATGCCGTGGCGCCCGGCGTCTTGCGTACCGCTTTGTGGGACAACATGAGCGAAACGGATCGCGAGGGTCTGTACGACTATATCGCCGAAAAGATGCCGGTACAGCGGGTCGGCGAGGCCAGCGACGTCGCGCAAACGTATGTTTACCTGATGCAGCAGGGCTTTTGCACGGGACAGGTCCTGGTTGTCGATGGCGGCCACGTGCTGGTTTAACCGCAGACAATCCGGAAGGGCGACGATAAGCCAGTTCGCCGCCCTTCCGCTCCCCAACAAGGAACATTTGATCATGCCTCATTCTGCTCTCACACCAGGATCCGTCGCCGTCGTCACGGGCGGCGCTGCGGGTATCGGCCTCGCCGCCGCCAAACGGTTCGCGCAACTCGGATTGCGCGTATGCATCGCCGACCTCGGCGCGGATCGACTCGCACGCGCGGCCGAAGAGATCGCCACAGTGGCTGCCGGCGGAACCCAGGATGTGATGACGCTGGAAACAGACGTCAGCCGCGTCGACGATGTCCAGCGGCTGGAAGCCGCGGTGCGCGATCGCTTCGGCGGCACGGATGTGCTGATGAACAATGCCGGAGTGCAGCCCGGCAGCAGCATGTTTGGGCCGCCCGGCAACTGGGAACGGATTATCGGCGTCAATCTGTGGGGTGTGATCCACGGCACGCAAATTTTCGTGCCGGCCATGATCGAGCGCGGACGCCCCGGTTTGGTGATCAATACCGGCTCGAAACAAGGCATCACGACCCCACCGGGCGACCCCGCCTACAACGTCGCCAAGGCTGGCCTGAAAGCATTGACGGAAGCCTTGCAGCACGAACTGCGCAACACGCCGGATTGCCGCATCAACGCGCATTTGCTGATCCCCGGTTTTGTCTTCACCGAGCTGACGGCACAAGCCCGCACGGAGAAACCGGCGGGCGCCTGGACTCCCGAGCAGACCATCGACTTTATGCTGGAGCGGCTTGAGGTCGGCGACTTCTATATCCTCTGTCCCGATAACGACGTGCCTCGTTCGCTCGACGAACGGCGCATCCTGTGGGCTGCCGGCGACATCGTCGAGAACCGGCCGCCGCTGTCGCGCTGGCATGCGGATTACACGCAGGCATTCACGGCTTTCAGCCGGCAAAAAAATTAAATCGAGAGTTAAACCAAGCGTCAAACCGATGCAAAGGGTTACCGGCGCTTGCCGGTAACCCTTTTTTTCTCCGTGGCGTGTAGGCACTACTTGGACAATTGAACCACCCAAGCTCTACAGTTCAATCAAGCCCCCTCAAAAGTCCGCATGCAGCTTCACAAACGCGCTCAGCGATTCGCCGACATATGCCCCGGCCGCATTGGCCGCTAGAAAATAGCGCCGGTCGGTCAGGTTGTGCACGTTGAGGTCGACGCCCCAGTGGTGCGCTTCGTAGCCGAATGCGGCGTTGGCGATCACGTAGGAAGGAATCGAATTGACGTTGGTGATATCGCTGAAACTCTTGCCTTGGTAGTTCAGGCCGGCGCCGACATGGAACCCCGGCAGGCCCGCGATGGAGAAATCGTAAGTAGTCCAGAGGTTGGCCATATTGGCCGGCGCACCTTGCGGATGGTTGCCGACCGAGGTTATTCCTTGGGGATTGTCGGTGATCACCGCATGCTGCGCCGTCACGTTGGCCAGGATGTGCCATTGTTCGGTCAGCTTGGCATCCGCCGAGGCTTCGATGCCTTTGGTTTTCTGGCTGTCGAATACTACCGTCTCGATGTCGTTGATGGTGGTCAGCGCGGCCACGTTATCGCGCGAGACGTCGAAGGCCGCGGTATTGACGATCAACCTGTCATCGAAAAAGGAAAACTTGATCCCCGCTTCGTATTGCAACGCGGATTCCGGCGCACCGATGCCGTTCTGGGTGTTTTCGGAGTTGAAGTTGGCGAGATGGCTTTTCGATACGCCGATATACGGCGACATCCACGGCGTGAGTTTGTATAACGCGCCGACATTCCAGCTCACCGGCGCATCGTTGCGTGTGTCGGTCATGCCGGCCAGCAGCGGCTGGCCCTCGCTATCGAAGCGCCCGGGCACGGAAATCAGCGGAGTCAGCGAGGTATCCCACCAGTCCTTGCGCACACCCACACGAACCTTGAGCTTGTCGGTCACATCGATCTGGTCGGTGGCGTACAGGCTGTAGTAGTTGGCCACCAGGTGATCGTCGTCGCACGAATGCTTGGCATCGCACAAGAACTGCAAACCCGCCAGCGACGTCTCGGGAGGCACCGGAGCGAAAGCATCCGGGATGTTCGGCAGGTCGGCCGTGGTGCGCTCCGTGTCGATGGTTTCGTGCTGATACTCGAAGCCGGTCAACAGGGTATTGCCGACGCCGCCGAGGGAAAATTTCCACACCGGCTCGAATTGGTAGTCGAGGCTGTTATCCGTGTCGTCCTGCTGGCGCAATTGCCGCCCGATCACTTCGCCGTCGCTGACCTTGGTGCTGGTGCTGTCGCCGTTGCCCAGCACGTCGAGCGTACGATGCAGGTAGGAAAATCGATTGTTGATGGTGAGGAAGTCGTTGACTTTCCATTTGTCGGACAGCGTCGGGCGCACAAAATCTTCCTGGGCAAAAGCAAACGGCGTCGAATACTTGGCGTCGATCGACACATTGGTGATCGGCGCGCCATGAAAATAGATCAGGCCGTAGGAGTCCGGCGTTTCATGGATCTGGCGCGCGTCCAGGGTAAAGTCGATGGTGTGGTGATCCACCTGCCACTCGACGGTCGGCCTGATCTCGTAATCGTGGCTTTTCAGGTCGCGGAAACCGTCCGCATGCGAAACCGTGGCGTCGACGCGATAGTCCAGCCCTTCGATTCCCGTCGGACCGGTGATGTAGTCGCTGTTGGTGACGCTGCCGTATGAGCCGGCTTGCACGCTGGTGCCGTAATGCAATTCGGGCGACGGGGTGTAATGCACCAGGTTGATGGTGCCGCCCGGCGGCCCGCTGCCGAACAGGGCCGAGCCCGGCCCTTCGAGGATTTCGACATGCTCCACGCCATTCAGCGAGTGCGAAATCCCGCCCAGCGCGTCGCCGTCTGAGTAACCGTCGCTGTATACCTGCGCATTCAGGCCGCGGATCAGGAAATGGTCGTAATAGCCCTTGGTATCCTGGCCGCCGACATTGACCCCGCTGGCATTGGAAACGCCCTCGCGCAGCATGGTCGCGCCCTGCTCGGTAAGCAGCTCATGCGGGATGATCTGGACGCTGGCCGGCAAGTCTCCCAGTTTGGTGCCGGTCTTGCTGGTCGCGGCAGCCTGTTGCGGATCGTTAATGCGGTCGCCGCGGCTGGCGCTGCCGTTTACTTCGACCAGCGGCAAGACGGTCGGCTGAGCCTCCTGGTTGGATTCGGCTGCTGCCGGCGGCTGACCTTGCGGCGCCGGGGCGCTTTGGGCGCGGGCAGGCAACGCGATGCCCAGCGCCAACAGGCACACAATGGCTGGCATCGCCGCGGCGAGCGGCCGGACTGAACGGGCGGGCAACGCGCGGCGCTGGGAGCGCGCGATGGGCGCGGCGGATCGAAGACGGAGCATGGCGGGTTCTCTGGCAAAGTTGGGAATAAGGTGCTTCTGCCCTCTATGCCGAACGAGAATGACTATCCCCTCATTTTTTTTGCAAAAAAATCGCTGAGGCCGGGCCGGCGGCCAAGTGGCGCGCCAACACCGACCCCGCCTTGCGCATTCCCGCCGCCCAGGTATAATCAAGAATGATTCCCATTAGCATTCTTATTCTCATACAGTAAGCCCGGCTCCCGTGAGCGTGTCATGTCGACTTCAGATACCGTCAACCCCGCCGTACGCGATCTTTACGTGGCTCACCACGGCTGGCTGCAGGGCTGGTTATCCAAGAAGCTGGGCAGTACCTTCGATGCCGCCGATCTTGCGCATGACACTTTTCTGCGCGTGATGGTCAAGCGCCGGACCGAGGTCCAGCAAGGTTTTGCGGTGCCGCGCGCTTACCTGACCACCATCGCGCAAGGTTTGGTGGTGGAGCATTGGCGCCGCCGCTCCCTGGAGCGTGCCTGGCTGGAACAGCTCGCGCTGCTGCCCGAACCCGAAGTGCCATCGCCCGAAATCCAGATGATGCTGCTGCAGGCTTTGATCCGCATCGACACCCTGCTCGGCGAACTGAAGCCGCCTATCCGCAAGGCATTCCTGTGGGCGCGGCTGGATGGGCTGACCTGCCCGCAGATCGCCGAACGCCTTGGGGTGTCGCTGGCCACCGCGGAGCGTTATATCGCCGCGGCATTGCGCCAGTGCTATGACCAGCGCTTCAACGGCTAGCCGGAGCATGAACCTTCCTCCACCCGACGCCGGCCCGGCAGACTGGGAGCCGATTCCGGCCGGCGTGATCGATGCGGCGATCGCCTGGGCCGTAAAAATCGAATTCAACCAGCCCGAGCCGAGCCTGCGCGCGGCGTTCGAGGCTTGGCTCGCCGCCCATCCGATGCACACGGCCGCTTGGCAGCGGGTGCAGTCGCTGCATACGGACTTCGCCGCGCTTCCCACACAATTGGCCCTGGACACGCTGGAAACCGCCGCCGCCGAGCGCGGCCGAAACAGCCTGCGCCGACGCCGCGCCCTCAAGCTTCTTTCCTTGATGAGCGGCACGGCCGCACTCGCCTGGCTCGGCCGCGAGCAAACGCCATGGCAGCGCCTGACGGCCGACGCCAGTACCGCGACCGGCGAACGCCGCACCCTGGCGCTTGCCGACGGCACCTCGGTGCAGCTCAATACGGACAGCGCCGTGGAGGTCAAGCTAAGCGGCAGCCAACGGCTGATCGTGCTGACCCGCGGCGAGATTTTGATTTCGACCGGCACCGATGCGGCGGCGCCCGCGCGCCGCCCATTCTGGGTCGATACACCGTTTGGGCGCCTGCAGGCACTCGGCACGCGTTTTGCCGTCCGACTCGAACCCAACGCGGTTCAGGTCAGTGTGGACGAAGGCCGTGTGGGCCTATATCCGCGTGCCGGCGGCCCCGGCGCCATTGCCGCGCCGGAACAAAGCTGGCGGCTGTCGAAGGCGGCGGCGGTACGCGCCGCGCAGCCGGATTTCGACCCATTGGCCTGGGCCGACGGCGTGATTGTCGCGCGGCACATGCGGCTGGCCGACTTGCTCGCCGAATTGTCGCGCTACCGCAGCGGCTATCTGGTGTGCGACACCGCCATCGCCGACCTCAGGGTGAGCGGCGTATACCGCACCGACGACATCGACCGGACGCTGGAATTCCTCAGCCGGACCGCCCCGGTCGGCGTAAGCTACCGCACCCGCTTCTGGATCACTGTGTATCCGGCCGACGCACCCGCCTCGCGGGCATGAAGGCGCCGGGCATCCTGCTATGGTGTGCGCTCGGCGCGACGTGGCCGGCCACGGCAGTTCGCGCGCAGAGCGCGCCCGCGGCGCGGGCACAGGCCGGCGCCGAACGTGGCCTTACACCCGATCCCCAGCTCGATTTCACCATCCCGGCCGGCCCGCTGGAGCCGGCGCTGGTGCGCTTCGCCCGCGCGGCCGAGATCAATCTATCCTACGCTGCGGCCACGGTCGACGGCGCTACCACCGCGGGCCTGCACGGCCGCTTCGCCACCCCGGCCGGCCTGCAAGCGCTGCTGGCCGGCAGCGGCGTGGACGCTATGGCCCTGGCCGACGGCGGTTATATCCTGCATCAGCGCCGCGCAACGCCCGCCGCGATCGACAACCCCACCCTGCCCGCCGTTACGGTAAGCGCGAGCGCCGGCCATGACGACTTCCTTAGCGGCACCACCAGCGTCGGTTCAAAGAGCAGCGGCAACCCGCACGACATTGCCCAGGCGAGCACCACCGTGAGCCGGGCACTGCTCGAAACGCAGGGCGCCACCTCGTTCCAGGACGCGCTGCATAACGTGCCCGGCATCACTATCGGAGGCGCCGAGGGCGCTCAGATCGGCAATAACATCAACCTGCGCGGCGTCAGCGCGCAGTCCGACATTTATCTGAACGGTTTGCGCGATAGCGGCCAATACTATCGCGACACCTTCGATCTCGAAGCCATCGACGTGCTCTACGGTCCTTCGTCGCTGCTGTTCGGCCGCGGCTCGACCGGCGGTGTGGTCAACCAGGTAGCCAAGCAGGCCAACCTGAGCGCGTCGGGCCAACTGTCGACCTCGATCGGCACCGACGATCGCTACCGCACCACGCTGGATGTCAATCATCCGCTCTCCGATACCGCAGCCGTGCGCCTCAACCTGTTCGGCCAGGATCTCGGTTCAACCCGCGACATGATCAAGAACCAGGACTACGGCATCGCGCCATCAGTGCGTTTCGGCATCGGCACGCCGACCGAGATCACGCTGTCCGCCTTGATCCAGCACAATGACGACATGCCGGATTTCGGCGTGCCGCCGCTCGACGGCCGCCCGGCGCCAGTGGGTAAAAGCGCCTTCTTCGGCCTGAGCGACGACCGCACGCTGCAGGATGTGCAGATTTTCAGCGCCACGGTCAAGCACCGCTTCAACGATAACTTGACGCTGCAGAACCGCACGCAATGGGCCAATTACGAGGACGACATCCGCGAAACCGGGGTCAACGCGGTTCTCACCGGGCCGCTGCCGACCAGCCCCGCGCTGGCCCCGGGCAACTTCACCAACCTGCCGCTGTCGCAATTGTTCGTCAGGCTGGAAGGCGACGATGCCGTGCTCGGCGACCATACGCTGTTCAACGATACCGATTTGCTGTATCGCTTCGATACCGGCTTCATCAAACACGATCTCGACCTCGGCATCGAACTGGGCCGCGAAACCGCCAGCGACCAGACCATACTGCGCCACAATCTGCCGGTGCTGCCGCTGCTCGATGCCGACCCCGTCGCGGCGCCGCCGAATGTCACCGCCTCGCCGGGCAATCTGGCACAGGCATCGGCGAACACCTTCGCCGCCTACGTCAACGATACGCTGTCGCTCGGCACATACTGGAAACTCGCCGGCGGCCTGCGCTGGGACCATTTCCGGCCCGAAATCAGCGATACCACGAGTGCGCCCGGGTTCGCCTCGCAAACCAATGACTTCACCAGCAAACGCGCGGGCCTGATCTTCCAGCCTGGCGACACGCAAGCCTATTACGTCTCGTATGGCACCTCATTCGATCCGTCGCTGGAACAGTTGATCGCGCAAAGCGGCACGCAGGACTTGGCGCCGAGCACCAGCCTATCCTATGAAACCGGCGCAAAATGGGATGTGTTGGGCGGCAACCTGGCGCTGACAGCGGCGGTGTTCCAGGTCGAGCGCGACCATGCGCGCACCGAAGTGGCAGCCGGTGAATTCGCGACTGAAGGTAAAGTAAGGGTGCGCGGCGCGCAAGGCGGGGCAAGCGGCCGCCTCACCGAGCGTTGGCAGATCTACGCCGGCTACACTTATCTCGATGCCCGCGTGCTGCAAGCCGACGACGGCACCGCCGGCCGGGTACCGGCCAACACGCCGCGCAACGCCTTCACCTTATGGAGCACCTACACGCTCGCGCCGCACTGGCAAATCGGCGGCGGCCCCACTTATCAAGGCCCACGCTTTGTCACCGACGACAACCTCGTGGCGGTACCTGGCTACACCCGCTGGGACGCCATGGCGGCTTATCGCCGCAAGCCGTACGAAATCCGTCTCAATCTCCTGAACCTTAGCAACAAGACCTATTACAGCGCCCTGGTCGATGCCGACGGCGGCCGTGCGATACCGGGCAGCGGGCGCACCTTGCTGGCGACGCTGACCTATCGCTTCGATTGATCCTGCACGCCCGCAAGCTGCGGCCATCCGCAGCGCCACCCTGGATCAATGCGCCACGTGGTTCAAAGTCCAGCCCGGTTGATACCCGTCATTCAAGGTCTTCACGAAGGCGATGATGTCCTCGATATCGTGTTGATTCATCGCCGGTTGATCACCAAACTTGCGGTCGAACGGCGCATCGAGGATGTCGATGTTGGCCTGATACTGCGGTGGGATATCGTTGTACTTTTGAACCTTGCCCGAGGCATCGCGTGGATAGATTTTCTCGGGATTGGTATTGCGCCAGTTATAGAACTCCATCACTTGTTGCAGCGTATGGTAGACCGAGTTATGGAAGTACACCGGGCGCTGGGACGAGTTGCGCAGCGTCGGGGTCAGGAACATGCCGCAATATTGGGTCTGGTCTTTCAAATCCGTGCGGTACGGGCCGCAGATGCCCATGTCGAAATACTTGGGATTTTTGTTCTCGGCCAAGGCCGGATTGCGCGGCGCGCCGAGCGCTTCGTATTGCGTATCGGTAAATAGCGGTGGCAGGCCATCGTGGCCGGGCTGGCTCAAGTGACAGCCGGCGCAATTTGCCTTGTCCTGGTCGTTAAACAGTTTCATCCCGCGTAATTCGGCCGGGCTCAAGCGTGCTTGTCCTTCCAGCCAGTAATCATATTTGCTGTTGAACTCGTGGAACGACTGGTCTTCAATCTGATAACGGCTGACCGCGGACATGGCTTCGGCCAGCAACATATCGGGCTGATCGAGGATGCGCGGGCCGAACAGTTGTTTGAACATGTCGCGATACTTGGTTTGCGCCAGCTTATGCGCCGCCTCGGCTTCGTTAGCGTTGGCCATTTCGACCGGATTCACCAGCGGGCCAACGGCTTGCGCTTGTAGCGTATCGGCCCGGCCATCCCAGAACAAGCCGCCTTGCGGCACCATGGCGGGCGCGACAGGCGCCACGCCGGCGGTCTTTTGGGCGCGCGCCACGCCTTGCACTTGCGCCGCCGTCTGGCTCAGGGTGGCCACCGGGGTATCCATATCCGCGGCTTCGGGTCCGATAGTAAACGTCGCTTGACGATACAGATAAGCCAGCGAAGGCGGCGGTCGATAGCCGGGCAGCGTCATATGCGGGCCGCCCAGTTGCACCAGGGCCGCATTCGGCGGCCCGTAGGCATGCTCGGGACTGTGGCACGAGGCGCACGATTGCGTACCCGACGCGGACAGCGACGGGTCAAAGAAAATTTGTTTGCCGAGTTGCGCCAGCAAACTCAAGGGTACTGTCTCGGGCTTCAATAAATGCACCGGATGCGGATTGGCCCCGGTCAGGTCTTCGACCACAAGTCCAACGGCGTCCGGCATCCGTTCCGGATAAAGCAGCGCGTAGGCGCTGAAGGCGATTAACGCAAGCAAGATGCCGCTGGCACTCCATTGCAAAAAACGGCGCAACGGCCGCTTGGTTGAAGGCGGAACGGAATTCGAGCGAAGAGTCATGGCGATGGCGGAGAACCGCAAAGAGATCAATAAAATGCAACAAGTCGAGCCAGCAACTCGCTGGCTCGACGGCGCAACATCCATCTGGTGCATCCTGAGATCGTGACCTGACATCAGCACCTCGCTGAGGTCAGGCCGTAAGCCGAGGATGCGCTACAACAATCAGTTGGTGACTGTCGTCGGAGCCGCCGACAGAACGGTGCCCAGGCTGTTATCGAGGAACAGCGGCGGAAGGTTGCCGCTACCCGCGAAATTGAACATATTGTTGATGCTGCCTGCGGTTGCGTCGAAGGAACCCTTGCCGATGCGTTGACCGCCCAACCAGTTATCTTCGATGAAACGCGTAACGGAGGCCTGCGTGATCAGCGTGTGGCTGACAAAATTGGCGTTAGCCCACGGCGAGATCACGATAAACGGCGTACGCGTACCCGGACCGCAACGACCGTTAACTACGGCGCCGCCCACGCCCACGGGCTGGACCGCACCCGCAGAGGTACAGCTGCCGGGAGCCGTCAATTGGTCGGCGCCAGTGTGGCCCGTGTCAGTAACGGAAGTCGCATCGAACGATGAGCTGGTCGGCGCGGCAAATTGATGGTCATACCAACCATCCGAATCGTCGTAGGCCACGATCACTGCGGTGTTCTTCCAGTCCGGCTGTTGCTCCAGGAAGTTGACCACCTTCGTCACAAAAGCCTGTTCGTCGAGCGGGTCCGAGTTGCCCGGGTGAGCATCTTGCACCGCCGGCGCCTTGAGGAAGGCGACCGAGGGGAAGTTGCCGGCCGTCACTGCGGCGAAGAAGTCATCGGTATCGTACTGATGATGAACCGGTGTCGCCGTGCTATCCAAGGGATCGGTCGCGCCGATCAGCGCGGTCGAAGTCGGGCGTGCGTGGGTCAGGTTGGCCGTGGTCGGGTAGTACTGGAACCAGGCATGATGCTGAGTGTAATCCACTTCCGCGAGATTCAAGACCGGCGAGTAGGTCGAGCGACCACAGCCGGTCGTGCTGTTGGCGTTGACGGTGGAAAGGTTGAAACCACCCATGAAACCGCCCCAGGTAATATTCTTCGCGTTCAGCAAGTCACCGATGTTCTGGTTCGCCGGCGAAAACTGGCCCGTTATGGTGTTGGCGGTGGTGTCATGAAAGACGGTGCAGGCGTCGCCGGTTGGGTCCAAGTCGCCGATCAGCGTGAAGCCGCCTTGTCCGTCGGGAATCGCGTTGGTGCTTGGCGATGGGCTGCCGCCTTGGGTCACCGCACCGGTACTGTTGTTGCTCAGGATAATGCCGTTGTTCTGGCCGGAAATAACTTCAATCGCGCCCGGCGTCGACGGGCCGTAGGTGCCCGTATACGCATTGTCGCTCATGGCAAAATGCTGCGCGTAGTTCCACAGGGCGGTATCCGTATTACCGTCGAAGTAGCCCATTACGATGCCCTTCGTGGCGAAGACTCCGGTGCCGCCGGAGAATGGCTGGCCGGTATTTGCCGGAAACGCATCCATCGCGCCATTGTCTTCAGCCAGTTGCTCCGGGGTGTAACTGTGGTTCTGACTGCCCGTATTGGCCTGGGAACGGTCGATGCGGAACGGCTCAAGCTGGGCTGCCGTCAGCGGAATCGCCAAGTTCGAGGCGTTGGTGCTGTTCGGGTTGGCGTTCAGCAGGGCGGGCGTCAGGCCGTTCACTGCCGGCGTGCCGGCTGCGGCCGTGAACGCGGGCTCACCGGCCGGGTTCAGCGCATTCGGATAAGTACCGAAATAATGGTCGAACGACTGATTTTCACCATAAATCACAACCACATGCTTGATCGGGGTGGTCGTGGCCAATGCATCCTGGGCCGACACGGTCGCCGCCGGAGGTACTACTGCTGCCGGAGGCGTGCTGTTGCTGCCGCCGCCGCAGGCTGCGAGCGCTAGCGCGAACGCCGACAGCGGAAACGCGATCAGTGCTTTACGAGACATTTTGAGAGGTTCCCGGTTATGGTAATCAAGGCAATGCAGCAGCGAAATCGCCTTGATAAGGGTGCGTCGAACAGCGAGGCACCTGACGATTACGTTGCGACATCGGTTCAAAGCTGCGGTAGTTAAACATCCACAGATTAAAGCCCGAAGACACATTCCTTACAAAAACCTTTCAATTCAATAAAAGGCCTACTTCTGGCCCTTTGATGCTGGCTGCTGAAAATTACCGGTGAAATAATTGAAGTTCGACCCGCCGCATGCAACGAGCGCTCGATCGAATTTATCGAGGCCGATGAAGGTATTTGATGAGTCGTGGCGAGGATCGTATAGATTTGTCTGCCGCTAAACAGAGGGCATCGGGAGACGTTAATGAAGGTGCAATGCAGTACCCGGAAGAATTCGAATTCGAGGCCGCCGAATAAGTAACCATGAGGTAACCGAACTCAACGGGGTCTCGTTATCTAAGCCGATCTTGACCTGAATGCCTTTCGAGGCTGCTTCATCCACGATCAGACCGGCCTGTGTCTGGATAACGCACCGCGCCGGTCAACCTCTCTGGTTCACCCGAAAGCGTGCCACCGTGGTCTTCAGTAAATCGGCCTGTTGTTCCAGCGAAGCCGCCGCCGCCGCGGCTTCATCGACCAAAGCGGCATTTTGCTGCGAAACCTCGTCCATTTGCGTTACCGCGCGATTGACCTGCTCGATGCCGCTGCTTTGCTCGCGCGACGCCGCGGCGATTTCATTCATGATGCCGGCCACCCGCTGCACCGCGGTTTCGATCTTGTTCATGGTGCCGCCGGCATCGTCGACCTGGCGCGTGCCGTCGGCAACGCGGGTAACCGAGGCGCCGATCAGTTCCTTGATCTCCTTGGCGGCCACCGCCGAGCGTTGTGCCAAGGTGCGGACCTCGCTGGCGACTACCGCGAAGCCTCGGCCTTGCTCACCGGCCCGGGCGGCTTCGACCGCCGCGTTCAAGGCCAGGATATTGGTCTGGAAGGCGATCCCTTCGATCACGCCGATGATGTCGACGATCTTCTGTGCGCTTTGGTCGATCTCGCCCATGGTTTGCACCACCCGCCCCATCGCTTGCGCACCGTGACCGGCGATGGAACGGGCGGTATCGGCCAGTTCCTGCGCCTGGTGCGCGTTCGCCGCATTCTGTTTGACGATCGCGGTGAGTTGTTCCATGGTGGCCGCCGTCTCTTCCAGCGCCGCGGCTTGTTTTTCGGTGCGCTGCGACAGGTCGCTGTTGCCCAGTGCAATCTCCCTGGATGCCGAGGAAATCGATTCGGCACCGCCGGCGACCTGGCCGACCATGGCCGCGATGCTGTCCTGCATGGTCGCCAGCCCGTCGACCAGGCGCCCCATTTCGTCGCCGGAGCGGAATTCGACGCGGTGCGTCAGGTCGCCCCGGGCAATCCGGTCGAAATGCCCAACCGTCAATGCCAGCGGGCGGGAAATCGCCCGCAGCAAACTGATACCGCTGACCAGGCAGGCCAACAAACCCAGCACGATCGCTCCCACCGCAATCGCTTGCAAGGTGAGGTAGCGCGTGTGCGCCTCGGCAAAACGGCTGCTGCCTTGCTGGGTCCTGAACTTGTCGAGCGCAGCCGAACTGGTGGTGAGCGCGACCGATAGCGGCGGCACGACGGTCATGGCAATTTTATCGGCACCGTCGTGATCGCCTTTTTTCATCATCGCGGTCATCGGTTCGATGGCGTTGTGCAGAAAATTATCGCGGGCCTGCGCCACCGCCTCCGACAGCACCGCTTCGTCGTTGCCATGCGGTAATTCGCTGTATTGGCGCCAGGCGGCATCGGAGACCGACAAATAATTCATGGCCTTGTCGATGATGGCCGGGATATCCGGGGCCTCCGGATGGAGCAAAGCTCGGTCCAGGGTGGTGCGTACGATCATCAGGTTGAGATTGGATTTGCCGATCGCGGTGGCCGCCACCAGTTCATTCGAATAAGCCTGCTCCAACGCATCGTTCGAGGCCTTCATGCCGATTTGGCCCAGTGCACCCGTGACGATCAGCAAGATGCCAAGCACCATCAGGGTGGCGATAAGACGAGCCCGAATTGAAAATTGTAAGCGCATGGTTTGCCTTCGCTGAGAAATGGCTGTGTGATAAGCGTGATAGTGCCGCTCGATACACGGCGGCTCTCTGCATAAAAAAACGGCGGCGGCCACGGCACCGCTCGCACCTGCCCCCGGTGCCAGGCGCAATGCGGAAATGACGTCAACCAGAAGGGTTGGCGTCAATCTATCATAGACCGGGTATTTGACTCGCCGCGGGTTAAAACAATTGATTCAGCGCCCCCGGACGGAACCAACCGGGGGCGCTGAATTCCGCCCGTTTTGGCGCGGTGCTTGCGTGGCGGGCGATGCAGCAAGCTGCACCGCCGCGTCGGGGGTTTCAATCGATAGAATCGGCCGGCTCGCCCCCCAGCACCGCGGTCGCCCGCCGAAAGTCCAGCACGCCTTCCCAGCGCGCGATGGCGATGGTGGCGACGCCGTTGCCGATCAGGTTGGTGACCGCCCGCGCCTCGTTCAGGAAACGGTCGATGCCGAGCAGCAACACCAGGCCCGATACCGGAATCTTGTGCATCGACGACAAAGTTGCCGCAAGCGCCACAAACCCCGCGCCCGCGACTCCGGCCGAACCTTTCGAGGTCAGCAGCATCACGCCCAAAATCACCAATTGATCCCAGATCGACAAATGCACATTGGTGGCCTGGGCCACAAACAGAGTGGCCATGGTCAGGTAGATCGCGGTGCCGTCGGCATTGAAGGTGTAGCCGGTGGGCAGGACCATCCCGACCACCGATTTCTGACAGCCCAGCGCTTCCATCTTCATCATCATTTGCGGCAGCACGGCCTCGGTTGAGGCGGTGCCGAAGACGATCAGGATTTCGTCCTTGATGTATTTGAGGAAACCCCACAGCGACAAACCGCATAATTTCATCACGGCGCCGAGCACCAGCACGATAAACAGCAGGCTGGTGACATAGACCGAGATCATCAACTGGCCGAATGAAGCCAGGGTGCCGATGCCATAGCGGCCGATGGTGAAAGCGATGGCACCGAAGGCGCCGATCGGCGCCAGATACATCACGATCCGCACGATGCCGAACATGCCGTGCAGGAACAAGTCCAGCATATCGACCAGCGGCGTGGCGCGTGCGCCCAGCTTGGCCAGGGCAATCGCAAACAACACCGAGAACAGGATAATCTGCAGCATCTCGCCTTGGGCGAATGCGCCGACCACGCTATTGGGCACGATATTCATAAAAAAATCGGCGATGGTGGCATGTTGCGCCTGGCTGGTATAGCTGGAGATCGAATCGGTACCGATATGACTGGCATCGATATTCATCCCGGCGCCCGGCTTGACCAGATTGACCACCACCAAACCCAGCACCAGCGACAGCGTCGACAATACTTCGAAATACAAAATCGCCTTCAAGCCGACCCGGCCGGCCTCGCGGATATTGCCCATCCTGGCCACGCCGACCACCACCGAAGCAAAGATAATCGGCGCCAACAACATCCGTATCAACTTGATGAAGAGATCGCCCAGCGGTTTAAGCTCGACGCCCAGTTGCGGCTTGAGATATCCCAGGACGATGCCGGCGATGATACCGATAAGTATCTGGACATACAGCTTGGAAACCAATTTCCTGATCAGTGAAACCTGCATCTTTGTCTCCTTGAAAATTGCGGGGATATGCTCGGCCTGCCGACCGCAAGCGGCGCTTATTATTTTTTATCAGGCCGCCGTGCCGGCGCTGGTGATCGCCGGCACGGCTTTGGGTGCTTATTCCGCGAGTTTTTTCATTTCACTGTAGAGATCGGCTTTGCCTTCGAAACCGATGCCGATCAGGTCGGGCATGGTGATATAGCCGTTCTCCACTTTCACGCCGTCGGGGAAACCGCCATACGGCTGGAACAGATCCGGATAAGATTCATTGCCGCCCAGGCCAAGACCGGCGGCAATATTCAGCGACATCTGATGGCCGCCATGTGGAATGCAGCGCGTACGCGACCAGCCATGCTCATGCAGCATGTCCAAGGTACGCAGGTATTCGACCAGGCCGTAGCTGAGCGCGCAGTCGAATTGCAGCCAGTCGCGATCGGCGCGCATGCCGCCGTAGCGGATCAGGTTGCGGGCGTCCTGCATCGAAAACAGATCTTCACCGGTGGCCATCGGGTTGCTGTAGTAATTACGCAGTGTGGCCTGCAATTCGAAGTCGAGCGGGTCGCCCGGCTCCTCGTACCAGAACAGGTCGTATTGCGACAGCGCCTTGGCGTAAGCAACAGCGGTATCGAGATCGAACCGGCCGTTGGCGTCGACCGCCAGCTTCTGGCCGTCCTGCAGCACGCTCAGAACTGAGTCGATGCGGCGCAGATCCTCGTCCAGCGAGCCGCCGCCGATCTTCTTCTTGACCACCGTATAACCGCGGTCGATGTAACTGCGCATTTCATCCTTGAGCGCATCGTGATTCTGGCCCGGGTAGTAATAACCGCCCGCGGCATACACAAAAATCTTGCGGTCCGGCACACCGTCGCCGTAGCGTTCGGCGAGCAATTGAAACAGCGGTTTGCCGGCGATCTTCGCCACCGCATCCCATACCGCCATATCGATGGTGCCGATCGCCACCGAGCGTTCGCCGTGACCGCCGGGCTTTTCGTTGGTGAACATGCAGTTCCAGATCTTGTGCGGATCCAGGTTGTCGCCGCTGTCATCGAGCAAGCTGTCCGGCTCGGCTTCCAGGACACGCGGGATAAAACGCTCGCGCATCAGCTTGCCTTGGCCGTAGCGGCCATTGGAATTGAAGCCGTAGCCGATCACCGGTTTGCCGTCGCGGATAACGTCGGTGACCACGGCCACCAGGCTCAGCGTCATCTTGCTGAAATCAATATAAGCGTTGCGAATCGGGGAACTGATGGGAACGGTCTTTTCGCGAATTTCAATAATTTTCATGGTCTACATCTCGCGTTGCGGGTCATCGGAGTGGGCTGGGAAAGCGGTTATGCAGCTTAACCAAGAAAGACCGCCCTATAATTCACCTTAATTCAAACGATTATTCACTTTAGGTGAAGAATGAAAACGGACGCTTCTTCGGAATTGAGCTTTTTTGTGCTGTTGGCCAAGCATGCCAACTTGTCGGCCACCGCCCGGGCGCTCGACATCACGCCGCCGGCCGCCACCAAACGACTGGCGTTGATGGAGCAGCGCCTGGGCGTGCGACTGGTGAACCGCACCACCCGGCGCGTCAGCTTGACCAGTGAAGGCGAGATCTATCTGGCGCATGCCAGCCGGATCCTCGCCGAAATCCGCGAGATGGACGATTTGGTCGGCAGCAGCCGTGCCGCGCCGCGCGGCTTATTGCGGGTCAATGCCACGCTCGGCTTTGGCCGCACCACCATCGCGCCGTTGATGTCGGCCTTTGCGCAGCGCTACCCGGAAGTGGAAATCCAGTTACAACTGACCGATAGCCCGATAGACCTGGTTGAAGAGGGTTTCGATTTGGCGGTTCGCTTCGGCGACTTGCCCGACACGCGTCTAAGCGCGCGCCGCATCATGTCGAACCGGCGCTTCCTGTGCGCTTCGCCGGCCTACCTGGAACGCCACGGCCAGCCGTCGACGCTGGCCGACCTATCGCTGCATCGCTGCATCATTCACCGGCAGAACGACGATGCTTATGGCATTTGGCGCTTTACCCGCAACCGCAAGACCGAAGTGGTCAAGGTTCACGGCGCCTTGTCCAGCAACGACGGCGACATCGTGCTGGGCTGGGCGATCGACGGACATGGCATCCTGATTCGCTCGGAGTGGGATCTGAGCAAACATCTTGAGGCCGGCCGGCTGCAATTGGTCTTGCCGGGGTTCACCCTGCAGCCGGCCGACTTATACGTGTATTACCCGAGCCGGCGCAATTTGTCGCCGCGGGTGCGGGCGTTTATTGATTTCCTGGTGGCGGGGATTGCCCGGTGACGGGTTTGGGTGCGGCACTCCATCCGCCGCCGAGGTTCTTGATCAGTAAAATCTTGCTTTGCGCGACTTGCCCCTGTGCATCCCGCAAACTTTGTTCGGCTGTCAGCAAGGTCAGTTGCTGAGTCAGCAGATTGGCTTCGCTTGCGGTACCAGCCTTGAGTTGCGCTTGTTCGCTGGCAAACAGTTGCTGATTGCGCTGGTAGACATGCTGGAAAGCCTGCACTTCGTCATTCAGGTGATTCACCGACGACAAGCTGTCCTCGACATTCTGGAATGCCGTCAGCACCGCCTGTTTGTAGTTGGCGGCATCCTCATCGTAAGTCGCCTCGGCCTGGTGCACCGCCGCTGTGCGCGCGCCGCCGTCGAACAGGGTTGCGGCAAGATCGGGCCCCACGGTCCAGACCCGGCTGGGCAGGGAAAACAGGTGGGCCAAGGTGTTGTGCTCGAAACCGCCCTGCGCGCTCAAACCCAGCGTCGGAAAAAACGCGGCCTCGGCGACGCCGATACGCGCGTTGGCAGCCGCCGCGGTGCGCTCAGCGGTTACCACGTCGGGACGCCGTTGCAGCAGTACCGAAGGCAGCACCAGCGGCACTTCGGGGTTGTTGTAGGCATAGTCCGCTTGCGCGGCAATGGTGAAATTGGCGGGCGCGACCCCAAGCAGTACCGCGATGGCATGTTCTTCCTGTTCACGCGCGATCTTGGAGGTTTGCAGCTCGGCAATCACACTTTCCAGCGTATCTTCAGCGACCAGTAGTTCATCGTTCGACCCGGTGCCTTGTTGAAAATTGGCCCGCGCCACGTCGAGCAGCCGAGCGTCAATGACTTGCTGTTTTTGCAGCAAGTCGATATCGGTGTCATATTCGCGCAGCGCGAAATAATCCCCCGCCACGCTCGCGGCAATCGACAATCGCTCGCCGGCCAACGTCGCATCGGCCGCCTGCGCCGTGGCTTTGCCCGATTCGATCTGGCGCCGGACCGAACCCCACAGGTCGGGCTCCCAACTGGCGGTCAACGAGGCGTTGACCAAATTGTGCGGCGCCGTGGTTCCGCCCGTCGACGTAGCAGTGGCACCCGTGCCGCCCGAGTTGCTGCCGGAGTTGCTCCGAGTGCCCGACAGATCGGCGGAAAGCACCGGGAACAGGCTTGCGGTATCGGCATCCACCTCGGCTTGCGCTACGCGATAGGCGGCTTCCGCGGCGACGATGGACTGGTTGGCTTGCAGCGACTGCTGCAGCAATTGCGTCAACTGCGGATCGTTAAACACCAGCCACCACTGGCTGGCAAGCGCGCCTTGCGGATTGGCTTCGCTGCGCTGCCAGGTGGCGCCTTCCTTGAATCGTGTCGGCAATTCAATTTTCGCTGGATGGTAGTCGGGGCCGACCGCGCACGCGGCCAGGGTCACGCTCGCCAGCAAGGCCGTGCAGCGGGCCGCCATGCGACGGGCATGGTGGGGCAGCGCAAGTCGGTGCGCGGAAACGGTTGAGCGAGGCATCGTCATGCTCCCTTCCTGCGTCTATGCAGGCGTTGATCGGCTCGATCCAGCCAAAGGTAAATGACGGGCGTGGTGTACAGCGTCAATACTTGACTGAACAACAGACCGCCGATAATGGCGATCCCCAAAGGCTTGCGGAATTCCGCGCCGTAACCGGAACCGAACACCAAGGGCACCGCGCCCAGCATGGCGGCCACCGTGGTCATCATGATCGGGCGAAAGCGCACCAGGCAGGCGCGCACAATGGCTTGTTCCGGAGGCAGGTTGTTGCGGCGTTCTTCGGTAATCGCAAAGTCGATCATCATGATGGCGTTTTTCTTGACGATACCGATCAACAGGATCACGCCGACCAGTGCGATGATCGACAACTGCGTGCCGGTGAGCAGCAGCGCAATCAGCGCGCCGACGCCGGCCGAGGGCAAGGTCGACAAGATGGTGAGCGGGTGAATCAGGTTTTCGTAGAGAATGCCCAGCACCAGATATACACACAGGACCGCCGCCAGGATCAGCAGCGGTTCGCTCGCCACCGACTGCTGGAACACCTGGGCCGTGCCCGAGAAGGCGCCGGTAATACTGGCCGGCATGCGCAGTTGCGCGACGGCCGCGTCGACCGCTGCGGTAGCCTGCCCGATCGACGCGCCGGGAGCCAGGTTGAACGACGCCGTGACCGCCGGGAAGGTGCCTTGATGATTGATCGAAATGGCGGTGCGATCGATCGAATAGTCGGCCATGGCCGAGAGCGGCACCAGCGCCTGTACGCTGGACGCGCCACTGGCTGCAATCGCGGTGGCGGCAGTGGTGGTGCTGGTGGCGCCGCTGCCGGTGGCGCTCGGCGCGCCGACTGGAATATAAATGGCTTTGAGCGCGGCGGGGTCGGTCCAATACTCGGGCGCCAATTCCATCACCACATGATATTGGTTGGCTGCCTTGTAGATGGTCGAGACTTGGCGTTGGCCGAAGGCGTCGTACAGCCCCTGGTCGATCGAATCGAAATTGACCCCCATGCGAGCCGCGGTATCGCGGTTGATATTGACCGTCGCCTGCATGCTGTTGTCCTGCTGGTCGGTGTTGACATCGGTCAGCATCGGCAGCTTACGCAAGCTGGCTTCGACCTTCGGCACCCACTTGTCGAGGTCGGCCTGGTCGTCGGCAGTCATGGTGTATTGATATTGGGCCGCGCTTTGCCGGCCGCCGACCGTAATGTCTTGCGCCGACTGCAAATATAACTTGGCGCCGGGAATATTGCCCAGCGTGCGGCGCAGCTGGTTGATCACCTCGTCGGCGGTGGCCTTGCGTACCCCCAGCGGCTTGAGCGAAACAAACATCACGGCGCTGTTGATGGCGTTGCTGCCGCCGACAAAACCGCCCACCGTATCGACGTTGGTATTTTTCAGGACTTGCTGATTGATCTGCTGGAATTTCTGCTGCATCGCATGGTAGGAGATGCTTTGCGAGGCTTGCACCGAACCGATCAGGCGTCCCGTGTCTTCCTGCGGAAAGAAACCCTTGGGTATCACCACATACAGCAGCACGTTGAGCAACACCACCAGGATGGTGACGATGCCCATCAGCAGCGGATGGCGCATCACCCAACCCAGGCTGCGTTCATAGAAACGGTGAAAGCGCGAGTCCGGATGGTCGGACAAACCATGTTCGCGCTTCTCGCCGCCGCTGGCTTTGAAGGTGATGCTGGCCAGCATCGGCGTAACCGTCAGCGAGATCAGCATCGACATCACAATCGCCACCGACAGCGAAACCGAGAACTCGCGAAACAGGCGGCCGACGATGCCGCCCATCATCAACAAGGGGATAAACACGGCGACCAGCGAAATACTGATGGTCAAGATAGTGAACCCGACTTCTTGCGCGCCTGCCAGCGCGGCTTCGACAGGCGTTTCGCCCAGCTCCAGGTGACGCGTAATGTTTTCCACCACCACGATGGCGTCGTCCACCACAAAACCGGTGGAAATCGTCAGCGCCATCAAAGACAGATTGTTCAGGCTGAAACCCAGGAAGTACATCACGCCGAAGGTGCCCAACAAGGACAGCGGCACCACAATAGCCGGCACCAGCGTGGTACGCCAGTCGCGGAAAAATGCGTAGGTCACAGCGGTGACCAATAGCATCGAAACCAGCAAGGTGATCTCGACCCCGATCAGCGAAGCCTCGATGGTGGTGGTGCGATCCATCAAGATATTGAGCCTGATCGTCGGCAGGATCGAGGCCCGCAAAAACGGCAGGGCCGCCTTGACGTTTTTCACCGTGTCGATTACGTTCGCGCCGGGTTCCTTATACACAATCAGCAAGACCGCCGCTTTGCCGTCCGAGAGGCCGTAATTCTCCAGGTTTTCGACATCCTGCTTGACGTAGCCGAGGTCGGAGATATGCACCACGTCGCCGCCGTTTTTGCGCACGATCAGCGGGCCATAGTCGCCGGTGTTGTACAGCATGTCGTTGGCGCCGATGTTGTACGACTGGCCGGCGGCGGAGGTCCAACCCTTGGGCAGGTCGACATTCGAATTGGCGATCGCGGTACGGATCTGTTCCAGGCTGATGCCGTAATGACTGACGCGATCCGGATTGAGTTCGATGCGCACCGCGGGCAAAGCGCCGCCGCCGACGTTCACGTCGCCGACGCCGGGGGTCTGCAGCAGTTTTTGTTGCAGCACGGTTGAGGCCGCATCGTATAACTGGCCGCGCGTCGCCGAATCGGAGGTCAGGGAAATGATCAGGATCGGCGCATCGGCGGGGTTGACCTTGCGATAGGTCGGATTGCCGTCCAGGGTGCTGGGCAAATTGGTGCGAGCGGCATTGATGGCCGCTTGCACATCGCGCGCCGCACCGTCGATATTGCGGTTCAAATCGAACTGCATGGTGATGCGGGTCGCCCCCAGCGAACTCACCGAGGTCATCTGGGTGATCCCCGAGATTTGCCCGAACTGGCGTTCCAGCGGCGTGGCGACCGAACTCGACACGGTATTCGGATCGGCGCCCGGCAAGGTCGCGGACACGCTGATAGTGGGGAAATCGACTTCAGGCAGCGGCGCTACCGGCAACAACTTGAAGGCAAGCATACCGGCCAGCGCAATCGCCACGGCGAACAGAATGGTCGCTACCGGGCGCCGGATAAACGGTGCTGACAGGTTCATCCCGGCTTACTCCGCAACCATGCGATCACGCCGGCTGAAAAAACCTTCGACACGATGCATCGCGAGATAAATCACCGGCGTCGAAAACAAGGTCAGCAATTGACTCACCAGCAAACCGCCGATGATGGCAATACCCAAGGGGTGGCGTAATTCCGAGCCCATGCCGGTGCCGAACGCGAGCGGCACAGCGCCAAACAGCGAGGCCATCGAGGTCATCATGATCGGGCGGAAGCGTAGTTCCGCGGCGCGCCGGATCGCCTCCAGCGGCGTCGCGTTTTCGTTGCGCTCCAGCTCCAGGGCGAAGTCGATCATCATAATCGCGTTTTTCATCACGATGCCGATCAGCAGCACGATCCCGATCAAACCGATGATGTCGAATTGCGTGCCGGTGAGAAACAGCGCCAACAAAGCGCCCAGCGCCGCCGACGGTAAAGTCGAGAGGATCGTTACCGGATGGATAAAACTCTCGTACAGCACCCCAAGCATCAGATACACCACGATGATCGCGGCCAATACCAGAAATGCCTCGTTGGACAACGACGACTCGAAGGTCGCAGCCGATCCTTCCAGTGTGGCCTGTACCGTTTGCGGCAAACCGATCTCGTGCTCGACCTCGGTCAAACGCGAAACAGCCGCGCCCAGCGTATAACCGGGCGCCAGGTTAAAAGACACGTCGGCATAGGGGAACTGGCCTTCGCGATTGATCGTCACCGGCGCCTGAATCAGTTTCATGGTTGCCATGCTCGACAAAGGCGTGACGCCTGCGGCAGCCGTGTCGACATACAAACCATTGAGCAAACCGGATAAATCATCCGGGTCTTTATTTGCCGCCAGTACCACATGATATTGATTGAGCTGGGTAAAAATGGTCGAAACCTGGCGCTGGCCGAAAGCGTCATACAACACGTCATCGATATTTTGCGGCGTAACCCCCAAGCGCGACGCCGTATCGCGGTCGAAAGTCAATTGCACCTGATTGCCTTGCTGCATCGCCTGGCTTTGCACATCGGCAAACACCGGATCTTGCTTGAGCGCCGCGATCAATTTGCCGGTCCACAAGGTCAGGACATCGGGGTCGGTGGCCTGTAGTCCCAAGCGATAAGTGGTGGTGGAGATCGAATCGTCGAGCGTCAAATCCTGCACCGGGTGCAGGAATAAATGCATGCCCGGCGTGTTGGCGTTCGAATCCGAGAGCCGCCGTATCACTTCGGCGCTGCTGCTACGGTCGCCCTTGTCCTTCAAATTGATCAGGATACTGCCCTGATTGATGGTCGGATTGGTTTGGTCGATGCCGACAAATGACGATAAACTGGTGACCGCGGGATCTTTGAGGATTTGCGTGACCAGTTGTTGCTGCTTAAGCGCCATCTGCTGGAAGGAAATGCCGGGCGCCGCTTGCGAGATGCCTTGCAGCAAGCCGGTATCTTGTTCCGGGAAAAAGCCCTTGGGCATCAGGAACAGAATCAGGAAGGTCAGCGCCGTGGTCAGCGCCACCGAGATCAGGGTGATGCCACGATGCTCAAGCACCCACCCCAGCCCCTGCACATAACGCTGATTGATGCGGTCAAAAAAATCGACCCGGTGTTGTTCGCCATGTTCCTTGAGCATGCGGGAGCACATCATCGGCGTCAGGGTCAAACACACCATGGCGGAGATCACGATGGCGATGGCCAGGGTCAAGGCAAACTCGCGGAACAGGCGACCCACCACGTCGCCCATAAACAGCAGCGGGATCATCACCGCAATCAGCGACACCGACAAGGAAATAATGGTGAAACCGATTTGCTTGGCCCCTTTGAGCGCAGCTTCCATCGGTTTGTCGCCGGCCTCGATATAACGGGTGATGTTCTCGATCATCACGATCGCATCGTCGACGATAAAACCGGTGGCCACCGTCAGCGACATCAAGGTCAAGTTGTTCAGCGAAAAGCCCAGCATATAGGCCACCGCCAAGGTGCCGACCAGCGTCAGCGGTACCGTCACGGCCGGAATAATGGTCGCCGCCAGGTTGCGCAAAAACAGGAAAATCACCATCACCACCAAGCCGACCGCGGTGGCCAATTCATATTGCACATCGGTCACCGAGGCCCGGATGGTTTGGGTACGATCGGTCAGCACATCGACCTTCAGGGTCGCCGGCAACGCCGCACGCAACTGCGGCAGGAGAGACTGGATGCGATCGACCACCTGGATCACATTGGCGCCCGGCTGGCGCTGGATATTCAGCACGATAGATGGCGTGCTATTGGTCCAGGCCGCCTGTTGTATGTTTTCCGGCCCCTGAATCGACTTCGCGATCTGTGAAATACGCACCGGCGCGCCGTTTTTATAGGCAATGATGAGGTCGGTATAGTCTGCGGCAGACTGCAGTTGATCGTTGGCGCCGATCGAATACGACTGGTATTTTCCGTCGAGATTGCCCTTGGCTTGATTCACGTTGGCCGTGCCCAGCGCGGTGCGCACATCGTCCAGCGACATCCCCAGCGCATTCAAGGCGCCGGTGTCGGTTTCGATACGCACGGAGGGGCGCTGGCCGCCGCTGATGGTAACCAGGCCGACGCCCGAGATCTGCGAGATTTTCTGGGCCAGACGTGTATCGGCCAGATCCTCGATCTTCGGCAACGGCAGCACGTCGGAGGTCAGCGATAGCGTCAACACCGGCGCATCGGCGGGATTCACCTTGCTATATACCGGGGGATACGGCAAGTTGGCCGGCAAATAACTCGCCGAGGCATTGATGGCCGCCTGCACTTCCTGTTCGGCCACGTCGAGCGAAAGCGACAGATCGAACTGCAAGGTAATCACCGAAGCGCCATTCGAACTGGTCGAATTCATCGTCTTCAGGCCGGGCATTTCACCGAATTGCCGTTCCAGCGGCGAGGTAATCGACGAGCTGACCACATCCGGGCTGGCGCCCGGGTATTCGGTGTAGACCTGGATCGTCGGGTAATCGACCTCCGGCAGGGCCGAAACCGGCAGCAAGTGGTAAGCCAACATGCCGACCAGCAACAAAGCGATCATCAACAGCGTGGTCGCGATCGGCCGTTCAATAAAAGGACGTGAGATATTCATGGGCGCGCCGCCTCCGAGTAAGGCGTCATCAATGCGCCACGACTTTCACCAGCGAGCCGTTATCGAGTTTGTCCGCGCCATCCGTCACCACCTGCTCGCCCACTTTGACTCCATTGTCCAAAATGGCGGTGTTGTCCTGGTAGACCGGCCCCGCTTTCACATTACGCAGCGCGACTTTATTCGCCGCCCCGATGACAAATACAAAATCGCCGTTGGTGCCCTGCTGGATCGCCGCAGTCGGCACCACCGTGATCTGGCTCAAGGTGTCGGCCTGCATCCGCGCGTTGACAAACTGGTTAGGGAACAGCGTATCGCCGCTGGCGGGGAAGCTTGCCTTGAGCTTGACCGTGCCGGTGGCGGTATCGACCTGGTTGTCCAACGCCAGCACACTGCCCGTGGCCAAAATCGTCTTCTTATTCCGGTCGTAGGCATACACCGTCACCGCACCGCGCGTCATGGCCTTATGGATTTGGCCCAGATAATCTTCCGGCACGGCATACACCACGGTGGCCGGCTGCAACTGCGTAATCACCGCGACTCCGGTGGTCGCCGCGGTGGTCACGTAGTTGCCCGGGTCGACCAGGCGCAAGCCGACTACTCCGTCGACCGGGGAAGTAATAGTGCAGTAGCTGACCTGAACTTGCAGATTTTGCACGCTGCCGGCATCGGCCTTCACGGTTCCCTCATCCTCTTGAACCGAAGCGACCTGGGTATCCAGGGTCTGCTGCGTAATCGAACCGATCTTGATCAACTGCTGGTAGCGCGCCAAGTCGAGTCTGGCGTTGGCCAGCACGGCTTGGTCGTGCAACAGCGTGCCTTGCGCTTGGGTCAGTTGAGCCACCAAGGCCCGCGAATCGATGGTGGCAATCACCTGCCCCGCCTTGACCCGCTGACCTTCCTTAAAGTTAACGGTGTTCAGGATGCCGTTGATCTGGGTCATCACGGTCACCGTCCGGGTCGGCGTGACGGTGCCTAAAGCATCGATATAAACGGGAACATCGGCCAACTTGACAGCAACGGCGCTGACCGGGGTGGCAACGCGCGGCGCGACCGGCTTTTTGGCGCTATGCAGAAAAAACCAGGCAATGCCTGCGATTACCGCTATCACGAGAAGGGCGACAGCCCAGCGCCAGCCTTTCGGTCCTGCTTTCATGTATACCCTCTTTGAATTGTCCACCTCGCGGACAGCCGCGTTGCGGTCGGATTCTAAACAAACAACCTGACAGCAACGGGACAGGAAACTGACAGAAACATGACGGTGCGGACAAAACCACCATGGTTAATCTGTAAAATAAGACTAATTAACGCACGATTGGGTTTCATTTCTTTCAAATATGCTGGGTATATTTGATGACACGGGATTACAAATCGGACAGTTCAGCCCCAGATACAAGCATCGGCATACTATATTTAGGTTCACCGTCGCAGAAAAATTTTCCAATTTGAATTATTTTTCCACTGCAAACAAAGAATGGAAAAATTGGCGTGAGAAGCTAATTATCGGCATCATTGCCACGCCATGAAGAAAACGCGAGCTTGCTGGGGGGAACCCCAAGGCGTGAATCGAGCCGTGCGGGAATTCAGTTGATTCGCACTATCAGCGACCGTTATTCAGCAACACCGCGCGATGGCGCTGACGAATCGGTCGTGCATTTGCGTAGTTGCGTTCTTTCACGATCCCGTATCCGCGAATCGACGCGGGTACGGACAGCAGGTCGATCGCCGTTCCAAGCATCAGCGGCGTGAGCCTGCTCAGCGACAGATCGACGTCTTCCTCAAATTCGCCAATCAATGCGCGTTCGATCATGCGATCCGCTTGACGGCCGAACAGGTCGAGAGGCGTACCCCGTAAAACCTTGCCGTGCTTCAATAAGCGCAGCAGCGGATCGAGCCATGCGCCGCGCAGTGCAATCTTGTTTCTACGGCCAGTACGCTCATCGCGGCGGGTCAAAAAAGGTGGCGCCATGTAGAAGATCTTTTTGCCGCCGCCGTCAAAGGCATTCGACAGGTACGCGCCGAAACTTCCATCGGTGTGAAGCCGGGCCACTTCGTACTCGTCCTTGTATGCAAGCACCTTGAAGTAGTTACGTGCGGCAGCTTCCGCCAGCTCGCCGGCAGAGCCCTCGATGCGATGCTCGGCCTGCTGCACGCGATCCACGAGAGCCTTGTAGCGAAGGCCATAGGCGGCGTTCTGATAGAGCGTGAGGTCACGCACCCGGTCCGCGACAAAGCGTTCAAACTCGAATACGGCCGGCGGCGTAGGCAATGCAGCAGAAACACGTTCCACAATGCTGGCGTCATGTGCCAGCAAGCGCCCCCAGAAAAACGCGCGCTCGTTCATCTTCACGGCCGTGCCGTTCAATTCGATCGCCCGTCCAATTGCTTGCTCTGACAAAGGTATCAGCCCCAGTTGATATGCGTAACCAACCATCATCATGTTCGATGCAATGGCGTCGCCGAATAGCACCTCGGCCGCGCCCGAAGCATCCCAGAACACAGACGGTGCACGACCGACGGCGCCTTCGATCACGGCTTGATGCAGGGCTTTGCTCAGCGGCAGATCGCCGTTGCGGACGAAGTCGGATGTCGGTGTGATTTTTTCATTCACGATAGCTCGCGTGACACCGGAAGCCACTCGCGAAAGCGCTCCACTGGACGCAGCAACGACTGCGTCGCAACCGAGCAACACGTTCGCGGTATGCGCGCCAATCCGGGACGTCACGATGTGGTTACGGCTGTTCGCAATTTGAACGTGACTGATCACGGCGCCGTTCTTCTGGGCCAGGCCGGTAAAATCAAGCGTGGATGCACCCTTGCCTTCGAGGTGTGCCGCCATGGCGAGAATCGCGCCAATGGTGACGACGCCGGTACCGCCAATGCCCGTGACGACGATGCTCGCGTGCTTTTGCACGGCCGGTGATACGGCCGCCGGCGCCGGAAGCCTGGCGCGCCATTCATCTTCGATGCCGCCGATAAGCTTCTGGTCCGGCTTCTTCGGTTGCAGTCCTTCAAGCGTGACAAAGCTAGGGCAAAAACCCTTAAGACATGAAGTGTCCTTGTTGCAACTCGACTGG
>Ga0302306_10000274_pt1:0-17500 | contig 36668 bp, 30 predicted proteins | sample III_Palsa_E3_1_FD_198761 | JGI IMG/M metagenome (GOLD analysis project Ga0302306, IMG submission 198761) | Peat permafrost microbial communities from Stordalen Mire near Abisko, Sweden - III_Palsa_E3_1 | ecosystem: Environmental > Terrestrial > Soil > Palsa > Peat permafrost | place...
TACCGGTGTGTTAGATACCTGAAAACCTGCTTTAGACAGTAAAGGACCTTGCCCATCTCCTACAAAATTATTTTGAGCTTCATCTTTGCCGTTGCGGCCTTGAAGCGCGGGGCTTGACGAGAAGTTTTGGTTACCGAACTGACGGGCAAATACTGGGGGTTGACTTCTTGAATTATTCTGATTAGCGCTGTTATTTTCTGAATTTACACTAGCATTGGATACACCTTGTAATAAATATTTGAGAGCTAAATCTTGCCCCCCAAATTTATCAAGAGTTTTATAATATCCCGATATATATCTTTCAACGCCCTCTATATCAATCATATCCACTTCCTCAAAAATTAATTAACATGCTTTTTTATATTTCTATCTGGTTTAGCTGGTTTTATTTGACCCCCTGTTTTAGGATCAAACGCCCCTAAATGTTTTTTCCTTTGGAGTCATACATTTCAACTTCACCATGTTGCCTATCCCATTCCAATATCTTGCCATATTAGGGGAACCAACACCATAATTACTTTATTTTTATAAAGAATTACATTCCAACCTAAAATTATATTTTTTTGAATCAATTTTTTCTTTTACGTAAGACTGTAATGCATTAGCCTGCTCATCATTTAATCTATAGCAATATATCATGTTTCTTTCAGCTGCATCGGAATGTTCCGGATCAATATTGAACAATTTTCGTAAAAAACTTATATCTACAGGTAAAAGAGCAAATTCTACCATCATTCGTCTTCTACCATGTTTTTCATAACCAACCACTACCCTTTCAATGTTGTGCATATCAGACATTCAATTTTTCCTATAAATAACTTTTTATATTTCTTCCTGGTATCGCTGGATTAATTTTTGTACCAGTTTTAGAATCGAATTCACCTAAATGGTTTTTGCCTAATTGGTCATATTGTTCAACAGTACCATGTTGATAATCCCATTCTAAAATTTTGCCATCAGGTAATTCCCATCTTCGTCTTTCCCCTCCACCTAGCTTCGGAGTTTTACCATCTACTCTAATTGCATCAGGAAAACCTTCTAAAATTTTTGGTGCGGGATGATATCTTTTATCTGGATCAGGAGCATTTGGACGGTTTTCATTTCCTTTGCTTTTATGCTTATTTTTCTCCATTATATTGTTAGATTTATTATCATATGCCGGCATAAAGCCAGGAGTACTATTACCAGAAAGTGGCTGAGGTGATAAGCCTTTAGGGCTTTGTGAAAAATATTCTTCTAACCCGGGTTCTCGTCCTGGATAATTATTACTTTCCTCGAGAATCTGGGGTAAATAAGAGCTTGATGAAGCTGTATTATTTCCAACATATTGCGGAGGATGGGGCGCTATGCCAGGATTAAATAATGGTGTAGCAAATGCGCTATTGGCATGGGAGTTATTACTTCCCGTTATAAACATCAAGCCTCTTTCTACTAAACTCGGTTGGGGATTAGATTGTCTAACCAAGGGATTAATTACCGGTGTGTTAGATACCTGAAAACCTGCTTTAGACAGTAAAGGACCTTGCCCATCTCCTACAAAATTATTTTGAGCTTCATCTTTGCCGTTGCGGCCTTGAAGCGCGGGACTTGACGAGAAGTTTTGGTTACCGAACTGACGGGCAAATACTGGGGGTTGACTTCTTGAATTATTCTGATTAGCGCTGTTATTTTCTGAATTTACACTAGCATTGGCACCTGCACCCAATGGCACTGTTTAGGCCGCCCTACGCAATGCTTGTTTTGCTTTCATTCGTGCAACATCCCTAGGAAACATCAGCAAATTTGAGGTTCTAGGCCTTCTTTTTATGGCCCGAGGTTCTAATCGTTTCGGCCTAAAAACTACAAGTTTCCCAGCAATCAAACTAAGTAAAATTTCATAGGCTTCATCCCATTTAGGATATAAATATAAACTCGCTTTAAAGCTCATAAAAATTTGCAAACTCGCCATAAAACTAATGCGTTGTGGGCTTTTATTATAACGTCTCCCAGCGTCGCTAATAAGCCCTCGTATTAAATTATAAGCTAACAAATGCATCCAAATTTCTTTACGAACCATTGCCGGTGTTTTACAGCGCAAAATATCCATTTGCATAATCGTTTTTATAGAACGTAAATTTAATTCTATTTCATAACGTCTTTTATAAAGATTACTTAAAGATTTAGGCGTAAACTTTTCATCATTCAAAGTGGTTATTAATAACAGCTTACCGACTTTTACTTCCCTAAAATAATAACACTTGGGGTATTTGGTAAATTCTTTTTCACTCATAAATTCTGGCTTACCAGGATTGTTCCATTTAATCATACCATCAGCATTTTTCTTTAAGTCTTTATGCCGGCTAGATTTAGGTAATCTAAATAAACAGTCTACCCCGTGGTCTTTTAAGAATTTCATCAAAAAAAATGATGCATAATAACGGTCACCTAATAATACATCCCCTCGTTTTAAGCTACGTAGTATTTGTCTAAATAAACTCATTTCGCCCGATCCCTTACCCTTAGTAGCACTAACTGAAGCATCTAAAACAGAGCCGGTACTTAATGACATTAAAGCGCACAAACGGGCTTGAGGAAAACCAAGTCCTTCTTTTTGGCTACTGGGCTGAGGATATTCTTTTTGGTTTGCCTCAGTATCAGGCATACTTACCGTGGTACCATCAATTATTTTTACCGGCCGGTTATGCCATAACCAAGTTGCATCACTTTTTTGGTGTTCTAAAACCCCTGTTTCTCGCATTAAATTATGAATAAGCTCTTCGGGCAATTGTTGACGTGCTCGACAATAATTCCCTGTATCAGGGCTTACTGTTTTACCTTTGATAGCATACGATTCAGCTATGGCTTGGGCTACTGCATTTTGGCAACTTTGGTCAGCGCTACAGACTTGGGATAAAAATATTTTAAAAGTATTAATAGGAGAATAAAAATCATCAGACAAAGGGACTTTATAATCGGCAAAGCGTTGCTCAAGCCTTTTAATAGCATCACTATCATTCATTAATAATTTCGGTAACTCAACTAATTTCTCTTTCACTAACATTATTTCACTTTGATTTGCATTTTTAGGCCGAGTATGTTTGAATTTCAAGCTGGTTCTCCTTTTGTTTGGCATGCGTTTTGGTGAATGCACACTATAACAAATTTGGAGAGCCTTTTTCCATTTTAAGCCTTAAAATCTCAATCGTAATTTAATTCATACTTTAAACTTTCTTCACAACATCTTAACCAGTAATCCCAAGTATCATCGTTTTTTGTAAGACCTGGATTTTGGTTTTGCATATAATCATTGATTTCTTTTGCTACCTCGCTGAATAACCCTAAAGGGTCATCATCATACTTTCCTTTTAAAAAAAAAGTCATAGCTTGAAAAGCTTGCTCATAGGTTAATAATTTTTCTTCTGAATTTCGAAGTTGTTGTTTTCGAATATAATTATCTGCAATACTTTTCCAAAATACCCATTTTGCCTCATTAGTAGGTGTCCCATCCGCCCAAACATTCGTATCAATATCTGTAAGTATTACTATATTTTCAATATCTTTACAATCTTCACTTTCTGATTTTATAAAATCTTTCATCACTAAAAAGGCATTTTTTTTATTCAACAATTTCTTCATGGCTTCGGTCCTTTTGGTTTTATTGGATTGCATAAGCCATGTTCCGGATGAAATTCTTTTGGAATTTTATTCAAACCTGCAGATTTGATCCTTCCATCAATTACAAAAGACCAAGATTGTGAACCATCTTTTTGTATTTTTGCATACCATTCCAACGCTACCGTTCCACCCGTTTTAGTATTAGGCTTAAAAGTCACTCCTACTAAATTTTCTGGGGTAATTGTTTTTAAAATTAGTCGCCTATTTAATAATGTATCTACTAGATGGCCTTCTTTTGGCAGATTTTTAATTTTAGAAAAAACATGATCTAAATTTGCTTCCTTAGCAAAATTTACAGCCCTATAAAATATTTTACCTTCTTTATAAACAAAATTAGCTCCTTTCAATAAGGGCTTAGCTTCAATTGTTGCAATTTCAATTAAAGCTTCTGTTGGGGTCGTCGGAATTAAATCCAATAAAAGCCTGGCTCTATCGGTACCTTCTGAATAATGTTGTTCATATTGGCGAAGCTGTGGGTGCTGTTGGTATATTTGCTCACGGCTTCTATCTATTTTATCTAAAGCATTATGACCGCTATCAACTTTATTTTTAATCCAAGTAAAACCGTCCTTTAAAGGGGTAAAGGTACCACCGGAATTATTGGAAAAATTCATTACATGGTTTCGAGTTATATTGGGAGCATAAGGAACTCCGACATGTGCTGATAAAGGGGTAAACAAATTATTTGGATTAATAATGGGTGCTTTTTCTGGAGCTGGTCCTCTAAAAGAAAGTAATGGCCCTTGCCCTTGGAATGCGCTTTCACTATTAGAATTTAATAGGGAAGGAGATACATTTGAGGCATCAGCCTCACCTGAAATTAAGTTTAATAACCTAATGCCAAGTGGGGTATTAGCCTCACTAACATCATTTTGGGAAGAGTTTCCAAATCGATTTGAATTAGAGTCCAACGAGCTGCTTGGCGCTAGGCTTGGAGAAGGATTTTGAGGTGAATTATTTGGGTTTCTTGCTTGATTGTAAGTGCTTGATTTATTTGAATTTTGTTGTGAAACAGTGCCATTAGCACCTGCACCTCTTATCAAAGGAGCAATTTGTGGGATCTGAGCCAAACTTTGGGCTGCTGCATTTGTGCCTATTCCTAGTACAAAACCATGAGCAGCTCGTAGCCAATCATCACCATTTATTTCTTTTGCTTTGGTCTTACTACTTGAGCTAGCATAGGAAGCAGATGAGAAAGAACTTGAATCATCATTTAAACTAGGTAGCTGTCTAAAATGTCTTTCCAGGCCTTGAGCTATGATGCCATCAAGCCCATGTCCTGTTCTTAATGAATCACTGTTGTCGTATATTTCCTCTTTACTGTTGGGCCGACTTGAAGCTGAAGTTTGAGGCTGGTTTTGGTTGCTATACTGAGGAGTAAAATTGAGTATTTGGCTTCTTGAATTATTCTGATTATTACTTTGATTTTCTAAATTTCCATTGCCATTATTTGTTAGATTGACAGGTGGGGAGCTTTGGGTTTTTTCTATTTCTAATGCATCTATTGAATTCTGAAGCTGCATTTCTATATTATCGCTGCGCTTGCTTATCTTATCTAAGGCCTTATTGGTTAAATAGCTTATATATGCTTCAGCCGCTTGGGTACAGGCAGCACCTAAGATATCCCCTCCTTGATAAGTAGCCACAATAGCCGCTGATAAACCTGCACTAATACTAAGTTTAATACCTTCTTCAAGATGAAGAGGGCTGACCAATTTAGCAGAAGCCGCGGCTGTCACCGCTCCTAATACTGCATTTTCAAAAACTTTCCCACCATACAAAAGGCTTTGTCCACCGGCACTGATAGCACTTTTTATGGCATAGGCTTGAATGTGTTTAGTACTACTAACGGGTAATGAATTTAAGGCACATCCTGCAAAGCGCTCTGCAGCAAGGGTTGATATGGCACTTAACGCTATATTTTTAATTAAATTAGGGGCTAAGTTCTTAAAATCTTTATTTAATATGCCTTGGGTAGAGGTCGCGATAAGGCTAGTAGCTACTGAGCTTGCAACTCCGGCACTCATTCCAGCTACTCCTACTAATTTTGCACTTAAGAGTGGTGTAAAGGCCCAACCCATGCCAATGCTTATACCTAATTTGATTACATTATCCGCATGGCTATGGCGCACATGGACTCTGGCCGAATCAAAGGTATCATTAAGGCTGTGCATGTTATTTTGATAACGGGCAAATAATTCGTTTGTCATTTTTTCATAATGGGCTGCATAGCTCACCTCAAGCTCTTCAACCGCCGTATTGATTGCCGTAAAACCTGCTAGTATGCGCTGCTTGTGCTGTTCATATTCCGCATAAAATTCCTGCGCCATGGTTTGCACTAAGCTCAAATTAGCTATAGCTTCATTATAAGCAGAAATTTGTAAGGCATCGCTCATTGCATTATCAAGTTCTAAACTGGCGTTAGAGATAATGTTGGCTATATCATCCTTAGTGCTTTTATCAGTTGTTTCCCTCGTGTTACTCGTGATTTTAGTTAATTCTGCTTGAGTTTGCTTTATTAAGTAATCTTTATGCTCTTGTAAGGTGCCAATGGTGCTATCTATACGCGAATCTAATTCAATTTTCTGATTACTCAAATCATAGTCTTGTTCAGAAAGCGTGCTGTCGGGCACTATCCTTGATTCAGTTGAAAAACCTGATAACCTTAGGCTTGCATCAACACTCTGCATAAGCTCTATACACTCTTGTCTCTTATATCGATGCGCCAATTCGTAAGCGTTAGGCTCGGCATCATAATCATGATGTTTATAAGTTATAGAAAGGCCTAATTTTATTAATTCGGCAATAAGACTGCTATCTAGTTGATAGTAAAAAGCATTCTGCAAGGCATTGCGTTTGCGGTTATCAAGAGCGTTAACCTCTGCCCCTTCTGCTATAGCCTTATGTATGCCAGGTATATCTTGAAAAGAGACCGCACGCAAAAAAGCACGATTAAGGGCTAGTTGTTTAGTTAATTTTTTGTCTGCCTCAGTTTGTATTTCAAGAGGGCGGTTTGCTAATAATAGCCAGAACTCAAAGGAGGATTTTTCTAGTGCTAATTCTAAGCTAGATTGATGTGCAGGGCCGCTGTTGGATTTATAGCTAATAGCAGCCCCTGCCATCAATAAAGTGTGCAGAGAGCTTATATTACTATCGTTTAAGAGAGCCAGTTGTAAAGCAGAGCATTGTTCAGAATCGACTGCATGGATATCTGCCCCTAAGTGTAAAGCCTCTTGGATGCCCAAAGTATTGCCTTGTGCCGCTGAGCTTAATAAGTATTCATTAGGCTTAAGTTTAGCTTGGTTTTCTTCATTTTCACTCAGTATGGTCGTTTCTTCCGGGGCGAAAGTTTGATTTAAATTCATTTCAGGAGCGCTTAAATGCTCTTGGTATTGAGTAAAGCTTAAGCGAGAATATTGCAAATTACATAAATTAAGTGCCGCAATTTGTACAAAGTTATCATAGCAGGGGTCGTAGGGATGCAAATAAGACTTTGCCAATTTGGGGAAATATTTTTGTTCAAAACAATATAATCCATAGACTAATTTATTCAACTGCGCTACATGCAGATTAGCTTGATTGATTGAGGATGCAGCTTGTTTTGATAAAGTATGCCATTCTGCTTCTAAGACTTTATAATCGGCTTCTTTTTGCTTAGCTATTTCTTGATGTAATGACACGCGAGCTGTTTGATAATTATTATTTAAATGATGAAAATGCTGCCCCCTTTGTTTTTCTATTTCTTTTTTAGCACTTTTATTTCCGGTTGCAAAACCACGAACACCTTGCTCAAACTTCCTAAACAAATTAAACTCCCTAACTTTTATTTTTCATACAACTCATATAATTTATGAATTTTGAAGATAATAAAGAAAGATACGAGTAAATACAAGCTTTTAATTTGTCTATTTTGTGGAATGCTCAAGGCCTTTGGTTAAAAAGGTCCATAACTTTGAAAAATTTTGGTCAAAACACAGTAGTATGTGATAATTGTACTTGGGGCTTTAATATTAAAATGTAAATTCAATAGGAATGATACCGCTTTGACAATGCAAACAGAAGAAGTTATAAGACTTACAAATAAGGCAAAAGATAAAATCCATGCCCTTAAAGCAGCGCAGCACAATCCACAAGCAAAATTAAGGATCTATATCGTAGGCGGGGGGTGTTCAGGCTTTCAGTATAAATTTCTTATAGAATCTGATTGCAAAAGTAGTGATCATGTTTTTGATGAGGTGGTCATCGATCCTTTAAGTATTCATTATTTGATGGGCGCAGAAATAGATTATGTTGAAAATTTATCGGGTAGCCAATTTGTCGTGAATAACCCTAATGCGCAAACTACTTGTGGCTGTGGGGCTTCTTTTTCAATTGATTAATTGGGGTTTAAAACCATAAATCCCTCCGAGTACTATCTCTTGTTGTGCTCCCGTCACGCTAGATAAATTACCTGCTTTGCCGTCAATAGTATTTTTTGCTAAACACGCAAATAACACGGCCTCTACCCAATCAGGATCTACGCCAAGAGAAGCAGTAGTATTTACTTTTTGAGTAAGACTTATTTGCAATGTTTTTAATAACACCGTATTGTGCGCTCCTCCTCCACAAATATAAACTTCAAAGTTTTTATTATTACCCATTTGTTGTTTTATAGCTTGAATTATTGACTGCGCAGTAAGTTGCAATAAAGTTGCTTGTATATCTGCGGGGGGGAGTTCGCTTAATGGTAAAGCGTGAATTTTAGTCATAAGCCAATCTATATTAAAATATTCTCTACCGGTTGCTTTGGGCGGTGGGCTGGTAAAATAGGGATCTGCCAGTAGATGTGCCAGTAAAGCTTTATTTACTTTTCCTTGGGCAGCAAAACTGCCATCTTTATCGAAATTTTTTTGTAAATGTAAGTTTATCCATTCATCCATCAAACAATTACCAGGGCCCGTGTCGAAACCAATAATAGGGGCAGTATTATTTTCAGGTAAAATAGTAATATTTGCCAAACCGCCAATATTAATAATAATACGGGTTATTGCTTTGCTGACAAAAAGCATATGGTGGCATTTAGGTGCAAGTGGCGCGCCTTGGCCACCATACGCAATATCCGATCGCCTAAAGTCTGCCACTGTCATTATTCCTGTGCGAGCTGCAATGGTATGAGGGTCACCCAGTTGTAAACTAAAAGGCATAGAGGCTTTTGGATTATGGCGGATATTTTGACCATGGCTGCCAATAGCGGTTATAGATTCAGGATTATGCTTTGATTGTGCTAAAAGTCTTAGCACTGCTTGGCTAAATATTTCTCCAAGTTCCCTATCTAAAACACCTAATTCATCTATATTACAGTGATTATTTATACAAAATTTTATAGCTTTTTCTTTTATTTGCCGAGGCCAGGGATAAGTGGAAGTGGCAATTATGTGGGGCACATCTGACTGGGGTGTAAATTCAAGCAGCACGCTATCGATAGCGTCCATACTGGTTCCAGATAGTAGCCCAATATATTTTGGCATATTTTATTTAATAAAGTTTTTAGCGAGCTTTATGGAATGAGGTTCGTCTAAGAGTTGTAGCATTTTTTTAGCATGCGCTAAAAATTCACGGCGGTAGGTGTTATCAATTAAATTAATTTTAGGCAGGGCTACGGTAAGAGGATCACGATGAATACCATCAATTCTAAATTCATAATGTAAATGTGGCCCTGTAGCAAGCCCTGTGGCTCCTACATATCCAATAATTTGTCCTTGTTCAACGGTGCTACCATTACGTAAATTTTTCGAAAACCGAGAAAGATGAGCATATAAAGTAGTATATTTAGGGCCATGTTGTAATTCTATAACTTTACCATACCCATTCTTTGTGCCGATAAATACGATACGTGCATCACCAGTGGCTTTTACTGGGGTCCCAACGGGGGCTGCGTAGTCGACACCTTTGTGATGTCGTATTCTATGTACGATAGGATGATTTCTATGGCCAAAATAAGAGCTAATATGAGTAAATTTTACTGGGGTTCGTAAAAAAGGTTTATGTAGCCCTTGGCCTTCAGGAGAAAAATACCCAGAGCGTCCATGTTTGTCAGTATAACGTATAGCTCTATGTTTTTTACCTTGGTTAATAAATTCTACTGCTAAAATTGGACCGTTTTCTAATTTTTCACCTTCTAAATATTTTTCTTCATATACCACTTTAAATTTATCGTTCTTGCGAACATCTAAAGCAAAATCTATGTCCCAACTAAATATGTCAACTATTTGATTAATAATTTTGTTATCTAGGCCTGCTTTTTTTCCTGATAGAAACAAAGAATCCCTGATTTCACCGGTGCTATATCCTAATTTTTTATATACTTCTTTAATTTTTTCTTGTAATTGATAACCGGTGGCAGTATTTTTTATGGTGATCAATTGTTCAGGGGCATATTCAAATACTAATTCTTCAACGCCTTCATTGTGTAGCCGATATTTAATATGTTGGCCAGGTTTTAACGTTTTTAATTTTTTTGCTTGTGGGCTGCATTCTAAAATATCTTGTAAATTTTTTTTGCTAGCACCAATGCGGTTAAAAATTTTTGCTAAATTATCACCCGATTGTACTTTAATACTTTGCCAAGCAATAGGCTTATTGGATTTTATAGATTTTGCAGGTAAAGTGGTACTTGAATTGTTTTTAAGGCGTATGGCGTTTTCTTGTAAAGCATCCACTTCTGGAAGCGGTAAATTTAGTCCAACTACCGGAACGGTAAGTTCTGTAACTTCATCACTTGATTCAAGTTCATGAAAAGCAGAAGATAGGTGACGTGTAGATAACCCAGCTAAAATAAAAGCGAATATTAATCCTGCAGCTGCTACATGTAGGCTACGTTGTATCCACAACTGCCTGGGTAAAATATTTGAGTACGCTTCCACTATTTGATTTTGACCTTAAAATTAGGTATTTAACTAAAAAAAAATAAAAAAATATTGTAAACCAAGTCTGTACATCATGACTGGTCAACTTTACACTATCTACTGCCGGAACTTTAATATAACCATAAATTGGTTACAAATGGAAGAGTAAAAATGAATATAGAAGACTCACTAGCTTATATTAAGCGTGGTAGTGAAGAAATATTAACAGAGCAAGATTTAATTGCGCGTTTACGTCTACAAAAGCCTTTAATAATAAAAGCAGGCTTTGATCCTACAGCGCCAGATTTACATTTAGGTCATACCGTACTGCTAAATAAATTAAGGCATTTTCAAGATTTAGGCCATACCGTTATTGCTTTAATTGGCGATTTTACGGGGATGATTGGCGATCCGACGGGAAAAAATATTACGCGCAGACCCTTAACGCGCGAAGAAATACAAGTTAACGCCAAGACCTATAACGAACAATTTTTTAAAATTCTTGATCCTGAAAAAACTAAATTAATGTTTAATTCAGTATGGTTAGATGAACTTGGCACAGCAGGGCTTATAAAATTAGCGTCAAATTATACGGTAGCACGCATGCTGGAAAGAGATGATTTTCAAAAACGCTATTCAGGTCAACACCCTATCGCTTTGCATGAGTTTATATATCCCCTTTTAGTAGGTTATGATTCGGTTGCTTTACAAGCTGATGTCGAACTCGGCGGTACTGATCAAAAATTTAATTTATTGATGGGGCGGGAATTACAGAAACACTATGCGCAAACTCCCCAAGTGGTACTTACTATGCCGTTGTTAGAAGGGCTTGACGGTGTGCAAAAAATGTCTAAATCATTAAATAATTATATTGGCATTACCGAGGCTCCTACTCAAATTTTTGGGAAAATAATGTCCATTAGCGATGAGCTCATGTGGCGATATTTTGAGTTATTGAGCATGCGCCCCATGGCAGAGATTATAAAGTTCAAAGCTGAAGTGGCAGCAGGAGTGAACCCGAGAGATATTAAATTTTTATTAGGGGAAGAAATAGTAGCACGTTTTAATGGCTTTGAAGCAGCGCAACACGCCAAAGAACATTTTATTGCTCAATTCCAACAGGGAGGAATGCCGGAAGAAATTCCAGAAATTATTCTTTCCAAAGAATGTAGTGCGTTACCGCTGGCTAATATTTTAAAACAAGCAGGTCTTGTGGCTAGTACTTCTGAAGCGAATAGGCTTATTAAACAACAAGCTGTGAAGATAGATGGGCAACGTGTAGAAGAGGTAAGCATCCACTTAGAACTAGGTAAGAGCTATTTGATACAGGTCGGTAAAAGACGTTATGCCAAAATTTATTTGCAAAAATAAATTGCAAGGCTTTGTTGGGATAATCTAATTAAGAAATTTATAGCGCTTTTTTTCTAAGGGGTTATTGATGAGTAAATATTCTCCAACATTTCCGCATGGTGCAATTCAAGAAATATTACCGGATATTTTTTTTGTTACAGGTGCTAGCATACTGCAACATGAAGAGAACTTCATTCAGAAAAGCAATAATATGACCATAGTGCGCAACGGCAACGAACTCACATTGATTAATACTTTACGTTTAGATGAAAATGGCTTGCAAGCGCTTGAAAAATTAGGAATCGTAAGTCATGTGGTACGTTTAGGCGCTTTCCATGACCGCAATGATGGATATTACATTAATCGATATAAGGCTAAGCTTTGGGCTTGTGAAGGCATGCATTTTAATAATAACTTAAAAATAGATTTTTTAATTAAAGAAAATGAGGCTGCTCCAATTAAAGGCGCTGCTTTTTTTGAGTTTAAAACGACCAAATTTCCAGAAGCTATTATGCATATTTCATTACATGGCGGTATTTTGATTGCCTGTGATAGTATCAAAAATTGGACTAAAATAGACGAATATTTTAGCGAAAAAACAGCTAAGGATTTTCTCGAACAAGGTCTGATTCAACCCGTAAGTATTGATAAAATTTGGTTAGGCGCAATGAATCCAGGTTATGCGGATTTTGAGAGACTTAAAAGCTTACAATTCAAACATTTTTTTAGCGCACATGGCGAGCCTATTATTGATGAGGCAACTGCACAAATAATGCCTGTCCTAGAAAAATTTTCAATTAAGCAGTAGGTCGTTTGCGGTTTGATGTCGAGACTTGCAGTTATTGTATTGCCGTAATTAGCAGGCTAAGATGATAGTATCTAGAGAGAATAAGGGAAGCACACATGAGCCGTACTATAGAAGACATGGAAAAACAAATTGCCGAATTACAAGCTAAACTAAAAGAAAAGGAAATAAATAACTCAGTTTCAGTTAGTGCTTCACAGCTTAATAATAATCAGGCTAACCATAATCAAGCAGCTGAAGGGCAGCCCCAGTCACCTAGTTATAATGAAGTAGGTCCCCCTTCGGCCAATAGTCTTATCCTTTCAGACTACTTAGCTCAACCTGTAGTAAATAATAATAGCGAAGTTATAAATTTGCTTCGTGAAGGCCAAAAAATAGAAAGAAATGGAAATTGTACTATTAAGTGTAATGTTCCCAAAAATGCTATTATTCAAGTAACTAACGGCAGTATAACGGTTGAAGGAGATGTAGAAGAATCAGCTCAATTAATACAAATTATTATTAATAATGCTGCAAATTTTAACGGCAGGGGCGTTTTTATAGGTTCGGGAGCAATAATAAGCGGTGGTAGCATTTTCATAAATGGTTTTCAACTGGGCAGTAATCCTCCAGAATACGCAGTAACAGTGCATGGTAAAGTACATGCTGATGCCATAATTACAGCAGCATCAAAGGTTATTTGTAATGATTTAGGGTATCGTGCCGAGATCAAAACCAGTGATGGTTCAATTACTGTCGGTAACGTTGAGCGCAGTGCTAAATTAACGACATATAATGGTGCACTTAAAGCAAAGAATATTGGTACAAACACTGTGCTAATTGCCAATAAAGGTAATATAAATGTTTTACAGGTATCTTCTAATGCCCGGTTAATTACGGTGGATGGCGATATTGAAGCAGGAGATATTGATTCTTTTGCTGTACTTAGTGCTACTAATGGAAATATAAAAGCTAAAAATGTTAAACGTGCTGCAAGATTAATCACTATGAAAACAATATACAACATTTCTAATTGTAATATTCAAGTAATTTCAGTTGAATGTAAGAAGAGCCTTTCTGCAGCAGGTAGTATCGAAATTACAGGTAGGGGCTTTGGAAAATGCGTAATTATGTAAGCAAATTAGTATTTTGCAGATGAGTGAAATAATTTCATTAAATGTTAAATTGAGAGTTATTATAAATTAAGATGGAAATCTTAAGGGTATCTTAGACATTTGGCTTGTATTATTGGCTTGTGCTTTTTTAGTTTTAAGCTGAAATTCAAAAATAGGGGTTATAAGGCATGGTGATTGGGGCCTTAAACTTACATCTTGTTTAGCTTTATTGTTAACTGCATATAATTCGCTAATTACTTGTTTGGTACGTAAGTTTAAATCAGCGGCCAATGTTTGATGAATGTTTTTTGCTACAAGGGGAGTCTTTAGGCTTTCAATTTTAGGTGAAGGTGCTGGAGATGCCGATGCCGAGATTTTATCTAATTGAAAATAGTTAAAAGCTGGAAAAACGGTAGATAATAAATATAAAGCATGGTGAGTTAATTCTGTATTAATTTTATTGAAGAAGGCGACTGCTTTGTTAAGTATATTAATATCTTTTGTGCCCGCTCTTTTTGCTAATAGTTTAACATGAGCTTTACTTGGCATTTTTTTTGCATACCATAAAGCATCGCGCCCATTACCATCTTTATAATCAAGACGGGCCCCATTATCAATTAAAGTATGTAAAGTTTTACTATTTTGATTATTTTTTATCGCAATTTGTAAAGGAGATACGTGTCCGTAGTCTGCAATATTAGGGCAGGCGCCAAGGGAAATTAATAACTCGATACATTCTATATTGCCTTGTCGGGCAGCAAAATACAGGGCCGTGCGACCTTTTTTATTTTTTTGATTTATAATGCGTATAGAGGCATGATTTATATCGATAAGGTCCTGGATGAAATCAGAGCGATTGAAAAATGCTGCCAACATGAGGGCGGTATTTCCATGCTCGTCAACTAACTTTTTCTGAGGGTTGCTGGATAATATCTTTCGAAAAAGATGCAGTTTGTTATTTTTGATGACGCCCGGTAAAGAAATATTCATAAAGTAAAAACATATATAAATTTTAAGCTACTGTAACATCAAATATAGTGAACTTGCAAACTATACCATTCTAGTTTCGGGAATCTTACAGTATTGCTCTAGTACTCTTTTAGCTTCTTTTATTTGCAATGGTTTAGTTAAAAAATCATCTATTCCTGTTTCAAAGCATTGTTGCTTTAATGTTTTGTCGTTAGAGTGAGCGGTCAATGCAATAATAGGGATTGCAGTTCTGCTGCATGCCTGTTCTTGCTTGCGAATAGTCTCGGTTATAGTAATACCATCTATATCAGGTAAGCCTAAATCCATAAAGATAATATCAAATTGCTGTTGTTCTAAGAGCTCTAAAGCATCTATACCCGTTGCTGCGGTTGTTACTTTACAAGTTAATTGGCTTAAAATTAATTGCGCTACTGTTTGTGCAATTTTAATATCTTCAACTAATAAAACTTGTATTTTGTCCCTATCCATTTTTTATACCTCAATATTTTGTTGTTACAAAATCCTATTTACCCGATGGGTAATTCCATAGGTAAGGTACAAATAAATTTAGTACCTATTCCTTCTTGACTTATTAATTCAATTTCGCCCTGCATTTCATTTATAAATTTTTTGACTATCGGTAAACCTAGGCCAAGCCCTTTATAAATATTTTGATTAGAAGGGAATAATTTATTAAATTTTTCAAATATATAATTTTGTTTAGTAATTGGAATACCAATACCAGTGTCTTCAATGGCGCAGTGAATTATTAATTGTGAAGATGAGGCAAAGAGAAGCTTTTTAATGGTAAGCTTAACGAAGCCTTGGTTAGTAAATTTAACAGCGTTGCTCATTAAGTTAATTAAAACGCGGTACAATCTATAAGAATCACCTTTAACTTGAGCCGGCAAATCTTCATCAAAATCTAAATAAAGCTCAAGACCTTTATCACGGGCTGCAGGTGTCTCCAAAGCAATTAATTTGTTAGCTAAATCCCTTAAGGAAAATTTCTTTTCTATAAGGGGGTGTTTTTCATGTTCAATATCCGATAAATCAAGCATCTCATTGCAGTAATGTAATAATTCTTTGGCGCTAAGGGTAAGAGCTTGTAATAATTCTTTTTTATTAGGATCACTTTCGTTTTCTAAAAGGTGTTGGGATATACCGCAAATGCCGTTGAACGGGGTGCGAATATCGTGTTCCATGTTCTGTATAAACTCATTTTTTAATTTTACAAGTTGAGCTATCTGACTATTGAATGAAGTTAGGCATAATTCAGCTTGTTGTGCTTTAATTTGCTGAGATAAGTGATTAATAACTTTTTTTAAAGATAAAATTTCATTTTTTTGTAAGGCCACAATTTCTAAGAGAGTTTTGTCTTGATGTTTAGGAAGTACCTCATCTCTTTTGTTTAACTTGAGCATATAGTATTACAGCCTATAATATGATCAATAAGTTGAAATTTTAAAAAATTTGTCAACTAACTTTTTCATAGGATTTTTCCTAGATTGACAACTATACCTTATTGTTTAAAAAAAAACAGTGGCCTTTTTCTTAAATTTATTAATATGGTAGTGAAAATTGATCATAATGTTTTATCCTCACTAAAGATGACAATACATGGCAATAAAGCTAATGTAAACCATACCGAAAGAATTTGAGAGATTTATGATGTTTTTAATAAGAGTAAAATACCTAGTAAGCTTACTGTGTACATTAATTATTTGTAATAACAGTGGGGGCCTTATGCATAATAATATACCACAAGAGGTATTGGCATTTAAAGAATTTTTAGTAATTGACTTACCCAAAAAATTATCGGTTTTACCTCCCCATTTTCGTATGGGTAATGGTGCTTCAGGGAGTGGTCAATTTTCAGAAGCTATGCTTACGGCTATGTTAGCTCAAATAGCCGATAAAGAAGTATTTATTATTGATTTAAGGCAAGAACCTCATGGTTTTATTAAAGGATTACCGATTAGCTGGTATCCTCCAAAAAACAATCTTAATGAGGGGCTATCTTTCAAACAAATAGACAAAAGAGAAAAATTGCTATTAGCAAATATAAAAAAACAAAAAACAATAGAGGCACAAGAAATAACTAAAAAAGTAAAAGGGACTGTAAGCCATGGCGTGTGGCATACCATAAAAGTTCTAAAGGTAGAGACCGAAGCCGAGTTGGTTTCGCGTTATAGGCTTAAATATCATCGCTTTTATGTGTTAGATCATCATTTTCCAAGTGTGGAAGAGTTAGATAGATTTATTGGGTTTGTTAGAAGTTTACCTCCCAAATCTTGGTTACATTTTCATTGTCGTGGTGGCAAAGGAAGAAGCTCTACTTTTATGATGTTATATGATATTTTGCAGCATGCCCCATCAAAGTCTTTATCTCAAATTCTTCAACAGCAAAAAGAGATTGGAAGTAAAGATTTGTTTGAAATACAACCGCATTTAGATAAGCAATGGAAACTAGAATCGCGCAAAGCAAGAAAGCAATTTTTAGAAAAATTTTATTTATATGCCAAAGCACAAAATGGATTTGCTCAAACTAGTTGGGGCACATGGCTGCAAATGCAATAAAAAGAAATTCCCTCACTAGTATGACAGGTAAGGGAATATATAAAAATGTGTCAGGCTCTCTCTTTCTCTTTAAATTGTAGTTGAGCTTACGGGCCGAGACGAAGCACTATTGGTCGAGCTGCTAACCATATTGGAACCACTGGAGCTAGAGCTAGAACTTACTT
>Ga0302306_10000274_pt1:20000-36668 | contig 36668 bp, 30 predicted proteins | sample III_Palsa_E3_1_FD_198761 | JGI IMG/M metagenome (GOLD analysis project Ga0302306, IMG submission 198761) | Peat permafrost microbial communities from Stordalen Mire near Abisko, Sweden - III_Palsa_E3_1 | ecosystem: Environmental > Terrestrial > Soil > Palsa > Peat permafrost...
TTCATGACTGGGGTGAAGTCGTAACAAGGTAGCCGTAGGGGAACCTGCGGCTGGATCACCTCCTTAAGTTAAACTAGTCTTTAGATTTACTTTTAAGTGTCCACACAAATTGTCTTTATGGCTTTCTATTTTTAGATAGAGTTTTTTAAAAAAGTATAGAACACAAGTTGAGAGTGATGAGGGCTCTTAAGCAGCCCAGTTTTATTTCTGGGTCTGTAGCTCAGGTGGTTAGAGCGCACCCCTGATAAGGGTGAGGTCGGTGGTTCAAGTCCACCCAGACCCACCAGATTAAGGTGCGGGGGCAGAGGGATAAAGCTAAAGGATTTATTGGGGTCATAGCTCAGCTGGGAGAGCACCTGCCTTGCACGCAGGGGGTCGTCGGTTCAATCCCGACTGGCTCCACCAAAATTTATTATACGATAGATGTTAGTGATTGGGTTTTGCAGTACAGAATCTAATCACTAGCAACAGCTAGAAGTGTTCTTTAACAATTTAGATGGTACACAACGCAAATTTACAGCATTGACAAAGTTAAATGTTAAAAGAAGACCATTTAAGATTATATGGTCAAGTGAATAAGCGCATACGGTGGATGCCTAGGCAGTAAGAGGCGATGAAGGACGTAGTAGTCTGCGATAAGCTTCGGGGAGCTGACAACAAGCGTTAATCCGAAGATTTCCGAATGGGGCAACCCACCCTACATGTAGGGTATGTTTAAGTGAATACATAGCTTAAACAGGCGAACCCGGGGAACTGAAACATCTAAGTACCCGGAGGAAAAGAAATCAACCGAGATTCCGAAAGTAGCGGCGAGCGAAATCGGAAGAGCCCAGTACCAACAATGTATTATTTAGTAGTGGAAGGATTTGGAAAATTCCGCGATACAGGGTGATAGCCCCGTACACGAAACTAAGTACTACAGGAGTACGAAGAGTAGGCCGGGACACGTGGTATCCTGGTTGAAGATAGGGGGACCATCCTCTAAGGCTAAATACTCCTTACTGACCGATAGTGAACTAGTACCGTGAGGGAAAGGCGAAAAGAACCCCGGAGAGGGGAGTGAAATAGATCCTGAAACCGTATGCGTACAAGCAGTGGGAGCAGACTTGTTCTGTGACTGCGTACCTTTTGTATAATGGGTCAGCGAGTTATTAACAGCAGCAAGCTTAACCGAGCTAGGGTAGGCGAAGGGAAACCGAGTCTGAATAGGGCGTCATTTAGTTGCTGTTAGTAGACCCGAAGCCGGGCGATCTATCCATGTCCAGGGTGAAGATGGGGTAACACCTATTGGAGGCCCGAACCCACTAATGTTGAAAAATTAGGGGATGAGGTGTGGATAGGAGTGAAAGGCTAATCAAGCCCGGAGATAGCTGGTTCTCCTCGAAAGCTATTTAGGTAGTGCCTTATGTGGACACTCTTGGGGGTAGAGCACTGTTTCGGCTAGGGGGTCGTTAAGATTTACCAAACCGATGCAAACTCCGAATACCAAGAAGTCAATGCATGGGAGACACACGGCGGGTGCTAACGTCCGTCGTGAAGAGGGAAACAACCCAGACCGTCAGCTAAGGTCCCAAAATTATGGTTAAGTGGTAAACGAAGTGGGAAGGCCCAGACAGCCAGGAGGTTGGCTTAGAAGCAGCCATCCTTTAAAGAAAGCGTAATAGCTCACTGGTCGAGTCGGCCTGCGCGGAAGATCTAACGGGGCTCAAACCATATACCGAAGCTACGGGTCTAATACTTTTTGTATTAGGCGGTAGAGGAGCGTTCTGTAGGCTGTTGAAGGTGAGGTGGGAACCTTGCTGGAGGTATCAGAAGCGCGAATGCTGACATGAGTAACGATAATGCAGGTTAAAACCCTGCACGCCGGAAGTCCAAGGTTTCCTGCTCTACGTCAATCGGAGCAGGGTGAGTCGGCCCCTAAGGCGAGGCTGAAAAGCGTAGTCGATGGGAAACAGGTTAATATTCCTGTACTGTTATAGGTTGCGATGTGATGACGGAGAAGGCTAGGCTAGCCACGCGATGGTTGTCGTGGTTTAAGCTAGTAGGTGGTGCTCTTAGGCAAATCCGGGAGCATAACACCGAGAGGTGATGACGAGGAGTCTTGCGACTCTGAAGTAGTTGATGCCCTGCTTCCAGGAAAAGTCACTAAGCTTCAAATCTATAATAACCGTACCGTAAACCGACACAGGTGGACAGGTAGAGAATACTAAGGCGTTGAGACAACTCGGGTGAAGGAACTCGGCAAAATGGCACCGTAACTTCGGGAGAAGGTGCGCCTTGCCTGGTGATGAGATTTACTCTCTAAGCTGGGCGAGGTCGAAGATACCAGGTGGCTGCGACTGTTTATTAAAAACACAGCACTCTGCAAACTCCTAAGAGGATGTATAGGGTGTGACGCCTGCCCGGTGCCGGAAGGTTAATTGAAGGGGTTAGTCGTAAGACGAAGCTCTCGATCGAAGCCCCGGTAAACGGCGGCCGTAACTATAACGGTCCTAAGGTAGCGAAATTCCTTGTCGGGTAAGTTCCGACCTGCACGAATGGCGTAACGATAGCCACGCTGTCTCCACCCGAGGCTCAGTGAAATTGAAATCGCTGTGAAGATGCAGTGTACCCGCGGCAAGACGGAAAGACCCCGTGCACCTTTACTACAACTTTGCATTGGACTTTGAGTTTGTTTGTGTAGGATAGGTGGGAGGCAATGAAGCGAAGTCGCCAGATTTTGTGGAGCCAACCTTGAAATACCACCCTGACCAGCTTGAGGTTCTAACCTCAACCCATTATCTGGGTTAGGGACAATGTATGGTGGGTAGTTTGACTGGGGCGGTCTCCTCCCAAAGAGTAACGGAGGAGCGCGAAGGTACCCTCGGAATGGTCGGAAATCATTCTATGAGTGCAAAAGCAGAAGGGTGCTTGACTGCGAGACGGACAGGTCGAGCAGGTACGAAAGTAGGTTTTAGTGATCCGGTGGTTCTGTATGGAAGGGCCATCGCTCAACGGATAAAAGGTACGCCGGGGATAACAGGCTGATACCGCCCAAGAGTTCACATCGACGGCGGTGTTTGGCACCTCGATGTCGGCTCATCACATCCTGGGGCTGAAGCAGGTCCCAAGGGTATGGCTGTTCGCCATTTAAAGTGGTACGCGAGCTGGGTTTAGAACGTCGTGAGACAGTTCGGTCCCTATCTGCCGTGGGCGTTGGAGAATTGAGAGGAGCTGCTCCTAGTACGAGAGGACCGGAGTGGACGCACCTCTGGTGGACCGGTTGTTACGCCAGTAGCATTGCCGGGTAGCTAAGTGCGGAGGGGATAACCGCTGAAAGCATATAAGCGGGAAGCCCCCCTCAAGATGAGTTCTCCCTAAGGCTATAAGCCTTCTTAAGGTTAGTTGTAGACTACGACATTGATAGGCAGGATGTGTAAGGGTTGTGAGGCCTTGAGCTAACCTGTACTAATTAACCGTGAGGCTTGGCCATATAATACTTAAATGGTTTTGCAAGAAAGTATTTAATGATTAATGTGTTAATGCAACGAGATAAATAAGCGGGACGTGTACCATATAAATTGTTTGAGTGTGAGAGAGGGTATTCAATTACTAGATATTATATTAGATAATAAATACTAGTTTGTCTGCATATCTCTAGCAGCTCGCGTAAAAAGTTAATGTCCGGTATACATAGCGGTTGTGAACCACCCGAACCCATTTCGAACTCGGAAGTGAAACCGACCAGCGCCAATGATAGTGTGAGTTTCTCATGTGAAAGTAGGTCAATGCCGGGCACCTTATAAACTTAAATAACCCTTGAGGCTGGAAGGCTTCAGGGTTTTTTTTATTTAATGTACAGCATTTAATGTACAGCCGTATGGGAAAATGCATTTAACAGTATGGTTCCAGTTATTATAAAAGTAAGTCCAATAGTTCCCCAAATATCTAAATGTTGTTTATAATAAAGAACACTAATAATAGTTACTGTTAAAGTACCTAGCCCAGACCAGGTTGCGTACACTATGTTTACGGGTAATTTTTGAATACTTATTGATAATAAATAAAAAGCCAAAGAATAAAATATCAATACATAAATACTTGGTATGAAACGTGTAAAACATGAAGATGCTTTAAGATTTGAAGTGCCTAATACTTCAAAAAAAACAGCAAAAATTAAAAAAAACCATTCTTTTATGATCATCGCTTCCCTTTAGCCTCCTTTTCGTAACGACCATACTAAAATAATTTAAGATATTTTATTTTGAGTATAGTTTTGATACTTGCCCTTCAATTACATTTGCTCGTTGTAATTTATGTATGATAATAAATTAAGAATATTTTGCAGTCATCCGGAAAAACACGTATTTTTTGGTGGGTTATTATATTATAAATTATTTTTATTGCATTATAGCTGGTTTTAATATGATAATATAGTGGTTAATTTATTATTAGATAAGAAAGAAGGGAATTGCTTATGTATATAGAAAATAAAGCATTATTAGAAAATTTACCTTATCCAATCTTTTGGAAAGATACTCAATCGCATTACATAGGAGCTAATAAAAATTTTACTACTCTATTAGGTATTAGTAATACAACGACGGTAAAAGGTATGACCGATTTTGATATGCCTTGTTCACTAGAAGAAGCCATAAGATTTCGAGAGGTAGATAAAAAAATATTGCAAGGAAGTTCTTTGATAAATAAACTAGAAATAAGAACCTATAGAGATAAGACTGAAAAAGTAATAATTAATAAAGTACCTATTGTAAATCATAATAAAATAGTGGGTATTATTGGTACCCATCATATTTTAAATACAGAAGATCAAGAATTTTTTTCAATTAACTTAAGTGTTAGTGTTAGTGTTAATGATAATTTTGAGGCCAAAAGTTGTCAAGAATTAATTAATTTGATACAAAAAATTGTTGATAAAGCATTAACAAAACGGGAGGTTGAATGTTTAAGTTTATGGGTAAACGGATATTCTATAAAGCAAAATGCTAATTACTTTTCAATATCCGAGCGTACGGTCGAAACCCATCGTAACAATATTAAAGAAAAAATTGGTTTTATACATTTTCATGAATTAATGAATTTAACTGATCAAAAAAGGTTATTAAAACCTTGTTTCTTGCTGGTAGATAAATTAATATACGTGAGGGGTGATATAAAACTATCTGGATAGAGTGCGGTGCCATGTAAATTATAATTAGGGGGGGGGAATAAAAATGCTTACCAAGAATGAATCTCAAAATAATATTGTAAAATATCCAGATGGTAGTATTTCAACAGCTACAGATGAGATTATTATCTTATCTCTCTGGGCTAAATATATGATGCAAAAAGGGAAAGAGATTATGTTTGCTGGTATGGGACATCCTTCTTATCCTCTTAATCAAGACATATGCGCTTCTGCATTAAACTATTGGTATAGTCAATGTCTACAAAATAATATTAGTATTAATTTATTGCCCAAAAATAAAAAGCTTATTTGTAACGATATAAATAAGCTTTATTTATCACCAGCAAGACCCAATACATTGGCACAGCAAGCAAAAAACGCTGAGGCCTATAAGGAGAAGGCTTTACAAGCAAGAACCATCATGGCAGCAGGACTTAATAAATGGTATGGCTTGGATAATAAAGATGCCAATATGGTAAAGATTAAGCCTGAAAATATTATTTTTACCTTAGGCGGCTCGGCAATGTTACATATGCTTTTTAATGTCATGAATAAGCTTAGACCCAGTGGAAATATTATTACCCCTTTTCCACATTATACTCTATATTTTGGGCCTGGGAATTTAAATAAATTAATTGCTATAGATACCTTGTCAAATAAGGGATTCCATTTACCCGCAGGTGCAATTCGGGCAGCTGTTTTAAAAGCACATTCAGAGAATAAGCCAATAAATGCTATTTTAATATGTAATCCTAATAATCCTCTGGGTAATATGATGCGCCCTGAAGATTGGCAAGAAATTTTGGATGTTTTAGATGAAGAACAATGTCTTTTAATAATTGATGAGGCTTACGCAGAATTATCTTATAGGTCAAATAGACCAAGTTTATTAGAATTTTTAGCACAAAAAATTGATTCTCATGATGGTTCTAGCAGTGTTCGCCAAACTGCTCTAAATCATTATAAGAATTTATTAAAAAAAATAATCATTATACGTTCTGCTACTAAAGGATTTTCGGCCTCCGGAGAACGTATGGCAATAGGCATTATTTTTAATAAAAATTTGCATACTATTCTGAATATGGAAAATGAAAAAATGGGTCCTTTACCTGTTTTTTTGCAAAAAGCTTATGCAATGGCTATGTACAACCTAGATCCGACGGTTGTTAATTCTGAACTGAAATTATTGCAAAGTTATTATCTCACCCAGGTACGATATGTAGAAGAAAAATTAAAGAAATTAAATATTATGCATCCTAATGCAATTGAGGGAGTTGAAGGTGGATTTTATGTATTGGTTAACTTAAGTAAACTTATTAACACAAAAATTTCTGAAATAATAATTTTAAATCAAATGAAGCAAATAGGCTTAGAATTAAAAGATGGGATGCTTACCTCAGATAAAGATATCGCTTACTATATACTTTTTAAGGCAGGGGTAATGATAACTCCTTTATCTTTCTTTGGTGCAAATCCAACACAAGGATATTTACGCATAACTTGCGCAATGGGTAAAAAAAAATTAGATAATTTATTAGATATTCTGCATAAATTGATTCATGGTCAAGATAGTTTAGCTATGCCTCTTCAACCCAAAGATGAAATAATAGCCTTTGCTAACTCTTCAGAAGATCTGAGTATGCAGAATATTTCATGGAAGAGTTATACGGATGAAATAAGACAATTTGATCCAGAGCGTGAATTTTCTTATGCTATGCTTAATTATTGGAAGAAATATGCCTTTAAAATAAGTCAAATGAAAAAGTTAATTAGTACTTATTGTGTGCAAGAAGAGAAGGAATATATAGTAGAACATTCATATAAGTTAAAAATGGTAAAGCCTTTTTTAAAAAATATTTACTATAAAACTTCATGGCAAGAATTATTAAATGTAACTGGAAGCTCAAGTGATTGGTTAAAAGAGAATTTCATAAAAATAATATCTTTTTTAATAGACGAAAAAAAAATTAATGGCCCTTTTTTTGCTGCCATACCAAAAGTTTTAAAAATGTCAGCGGATAAATTTCAATATTTAAGTGCAGAATTTGATTTTCAATTAAATAGCAAAAATTATAGTAAACTTATAAATTATATTACATTGCAGTGGAAAGAAATAACGCTGTTAAAAATCAAGGATATATATTTGCAGCATGAAATTTCTGCAGGTTGGGAGCAGCAGCCCTATTCATTTTATTCCTTATTCAAGGGGGGGTATCAAGTCATCATGCCTTTGAAAGTAATGCCACAATCTTTCCATGAGTTACAAGTAGAATGGATGAAAAATGCTAATGCGCTTGAGTTATTGCAACAGGAAGCATCGACCATAGAAAAAAAAGAAATAAGTATTATAGAGTATTTGTATGCAGTGGTATGGAATTATGAAAAAGAGTGCTATTTAAAAGAAATTTTTTGTAAAAAAATATCTACGCTTGATAATTTTGCGATAATAGAAAAAATGATAGATTTAAATTCTGCTATTGATTACGGTCATCCTCAAGGTGATTTAGAAAATAGAATGCTCCTCAAGCAAAGTATTGCAAAATGTTATTCAGAGTTTATTATTGAGCCTGAAAATATTCTTTTAATTGGATGCAATCCATTACAGTTATTCAAAACAGCATTTCCAGAATTAATAGTTGATTATTTTAGTTTAGAAAAGAAACTTACTATATTTAAAAGTAAATATATTTATTTTTCGCTTAAAGAATTGCGCAATAAATGTGCCGCTATACAACAAGAGGAAGTAATAAAAAATCTTGCCACGGTATTATTAGATAGTTCTCTCAATGTAATTATAGATGAAACGGGAACAGAGGCTCATTTATTGCATTTCTCTACAGGACAGCAGCCACCAATTGGAATAAGCAGCTTATTAAAATATAATCCTAATTGTCGCGCAAGAATTTCCATAATTCGTTCTGGTGTTGAATTTTGTACCGTAGAACATTGTCAAATAGCAATGATAATAGTTTTTAATAAAGAAATTAGATCAAGGCTTAATGATGTGGTCACCAATATGAATGTGCATGCGCCACGATCTTTGCAATTTGCGTATGCAAAATGTTTTAGTCTATTTGCTGATGTCATAAGTAGAAAAAATATAAAAGAAAGCAATGTCATACCAAAATGTCATTTTCAATCTGACATGGCAAATGTTAATTACATAACTCAATCTTATAAGAATTACGTCACTCATGCTAGCACGGCTATGCCAGTGGTCGACCGTTTGTCATTCCGATCCAAATACTGACTTCCAGAAAATTGTTATTATAATATTTATAGGATAAACTGGTACTAAATGTCTAGTATTGTAATAAATGTGATACTAAACTTTTAGGTAAACTAATCATAGTTATATCCCTCAATATTTTAGTAAGTAAATTGTATAAGTTTGGATTATCGTGGCAAATTTTAAAATATTATCTCGTGATCATGTAAATTATGTAGAAGCATACATTCAAAATGAAGCCATCATGACTGAGTCTGGCGCCATGCGATATATGCATGGCAATGTAGTAATGAATTCGAAAGTTCCTGGGCTGAAAAATCTCATACAATCTACTTTAAGTGGTACTACCATTTTTAAACCCACTTTTGAAGGCACGGGTAAAATCATATTGGTTTCCTCTTTTAATGAATTTTATGAATTAATGCTACAAGATGACTCTTACATTTTAGAATCTAATTCGTATTGGGCCTCAGAAATATCAGTTAACATTGCAGCTTATGTCAATAATTTTTTTACAGGAATGATGTCTGGCACTGGATTTGTACAACCCCATGTAACGGGTACAGGGAAAGTAATTATTAGTTCGCCTGGTGTATTAGAAAAAGTAGAACTAATTAATGATCGCTTAGTAGTAAATGGTCCTTATATTATTGCACGTAGTGCAAACTTACAATTTTCTATTCAAAAACCCACAAAATCTATCATGGGAACTTTAAGTTCAGGCGAAGATTTTTTTGTACAAGTTTTAGAAGGGACAGGAAGTGTTTATCTTGCCCCTATTCCTAATAAAAATATTTTAATGACTCAAATGATGGAAAATGCTATGTTGGTTTGCATGAAGCAAAAAAAATAATTTGGTTATGAGTTCAGAATTAATTTTTTACTATAGGCTTGTAATAATACTAGATAATATAAATAAAAATCCTCTAATTGTAAATTTTCTCGTGCAAAGCGATTAGCATTTTGAATAATAGTTTGCACTTCAGTTGGATGCAATTCAGCCCAGTCAATAGTAGGTAAAATATCATTGAGACTTTTTATCGAAAGATAATGTCGTTCTGCTTTTATGCCACCATAAAACCATTGTATTTGTGAACTTTCTGGTTTGAATACTAAACTATTGGATTGTAGCTGCCATACTAATCTATCCCAGGTGCAGCGTTTACCATCTATAGATATAAAATAACGATATGCTAATTGCGCAGGCAAAGGTACATAATTGCTAGTTATGTTATTAGTATTGGAATTATGGTTTGGGGCAACCGCAAATTTTGCATCTATGCGATGTGGAACTTGACTAGCATAATTTACTAATTTGCTTCGAAATCCAGTACTATCTAACATACCACCTCGCCAAAACAAAATGGGTTTTTTTTCATGCCAAGCATAGTAAGTGGTATTCTTCTCAGCAAATTCACGGTTTATAAACGCTTGAATAATATTCATCCAATCAGGTACCAAAATAAAATTTTTTTCTATCGGGCGTGCTATATCTTTAGCAAAAGTGAATAACGGAATAGATTGATTAACTATAGTATTTGCAATCAAATAGTCTTCAAGACCTAAAATAAAATCAGTATCTGGTATTAGATTATTTTTTGCTAAATATTGGATAACATCAATTATAATCTCTAAAGCACCAGGATATTTTATTATAGGACTTTTTATTAGTTTAATTTTTTTATTTCTAATTTTAATATGCACTAATTGGTTATGGGCATTAGTATTTTGTGTAAAATAGTTATCAAGTGCAGTACTAGTTAGAGTAGAAAATGATTGTAAATCATTATTAATCTGTTGCGCAGCCCATAGCGGCAAACCAGCTTTAAGTTTTTGTTCTAACAATGATGCATTAATAAAGCAACTACTTAAGCATTTGTTTTTTATACCCAGAAAAGTTTGTACAGGGTGGATAACATGTAAGGCAAGCCAGGTATAACTTACATCGTGATATTTTTCAGGAGTAATAAGCTGTACACTTAATACTATAAGTAAAAATCCTAATATTGATAACAGTTTACGCATGTTTTGCAAACAATTTAATAAAAAACAGGTTAATTTAAAAAAATACCGTAAAGATAAAGTGTAATAGCTTGTGCTCATAAGACGCAAATATTTTTTAAGTTGAATAACTATTGTTTGCTTAATAAATTCAACGAATGACACATATAATTTATTGCACCCGCCGCAATACGCAATTTTATTGAAATGAGTCTGTATCTTTAAGTAAAACAAGCCTTACATTGTAAATTGTGCAAGGTTTAGGTTTAGTATAATTTAAAATCATTTTAATTAGATTATTATCTAAGCGATTACCATTAATACCTAGTCGAAACTGAAAAAACAAGGTGTTTCTCTTTTTTAAATTTAAAGCCATTTCTTCCTGCACTTTTTTCTTAGGTTCCAGCTTGCTGGTGTTTGTAAGCGTCATGATAGATAGAAAACTAATTTTATTTTTATCGTAACAGTTCATTCGAAATTGATTCGCATTAGATAGAGCATGCCTACCAGCAACTCCAATTTGATTATAATACCCCATATGCAAAGTAGTGAGGGTTTGATTGCGTGCAAAGGCAGTCGCGCCAGCATCTTTAATTTGATTATTACTCACATTCAAAGTGGTAATCTTAGGGTTAGCATTTAAAAAGGGAATGATATATTGGGATAAGTAATGATCCATTATGCCGCAATTCGATACATCTAATACTTTACTAGAGCTTGCCTCAGTAAATCTGTCTCTTAACCGTGCAGGTATGCTACTAAGAAGCTGCTTTTGAATATCTTCTCGTGAACTTGACATGAACATCTCCCATATATTTTTGAATTAAGTGAAAATTTTTTCTTTATTTCTTAAATGGTTTAGGCTTGATATAACTTATAGCAAAAACGCTAATTCCTATTACATTAAATGTTGGCTATGAAACTTTACCAAAAAAACAATCAAAGTCAACGAAGGGGTAAAGAATGTTCAATCATACAATGTGCAATACTGATCATACCCCTCGATAGTTTTGTTCCGGATCATAATCAAAATGAATAATAGCGTCTCGGACACTACCATAGCCTCGATTAAATGCAGGGTTGAGGCTAAGTTGCACTACACTGCTGGCATCAGTATTACCTGATAGAGCATCAAGTAAATTCATAGTGGCATCGGCTCAATATGAAAAACAGTTGAAAATTGGATCGCGAAATTTTTTAAATGGGATTAGAATGAGTTCTAGCATGGCGAAGGCTCTTGGGTCCTTGTCTTGTGGCTTCAGAGCCTGCGACATAACACCTTTTCTACGCTTTTAAGTAATATTTAATTAAGTTGTAAAACTTATTACTTCTTCAAAGTTCAATAATAAAGATAAAAGCTTTTAAATCATAGTGATTTTAAATCGTAGTGAATTGAATAAAAATTATTGCCCACACCCTTAAATGCTAGTATCATGCGCCTTATTGCTGGCGTAGCTCAGTTGGTAGAGCAGCTGATTTGTAATCAGCAGGTCGCGGGTTCAACTCCTGTCGCCAGCTCCATAAGGTAAATTACTAACTTGTCTTTGCAGGCAGTAGTTGACTTTATAGGCACACCATGGAAGAATATGTGCTTTGCACTTTTTCGGAGGGGTTCCCGAGCGGTCAAAGGGGTCAGACTGTAAATCTGCTGGCTTATGCCTTCGAAGGTTCGAATCCTTCCCCCTCCACCAGATAGTTTTGTAAATAAAAATTAAAAGATAATGTGCGGGTGTAGTTCAATGGTAGAACTTTAGCCTTCCAAGCTAATAGCGTGGGTTCGATTCCCATCACCCGCTCCAAATTTGAGTAGTTAGGGCCGCATTTTAAGTGAAAATAGGGACTGCCCACATAGCTCAGTGGTAGAGCACTTCCTTGGTAAGGAAGAGGTCACCGGTTCAATCCCGGTTGTGGGCTCCAGTTATTGAACAATGAAAGATTTTAGTTTTGGTAAAGTAAAATAGTATAGGGTAGGAGAAAATCCGGTGGCAAAAGAGAAATTTACGCGTGATTTACCGCATATTAACGTAGGAACTATTGGTCACGTCGATCATGGTAAAACGACATTAACAGCGGCGTTAACGATGGTATTGGCAAAGAAATTTGGTGGTGAAGCAAGAGCGTACGATCAAATTGATGCGGCACCAGAAGAAAGAGCGCGTGGTATCACGATTGCGACAGCCCATGTAGAATATCGTTCTGCAGTAAGACATTATGCGCATGTAGATTGCCCAGGGCATGCGGACTATGTAAAGAATATGATAACCGGTGCAGCGCAAATGGACGGAGCAATATTAGTATGTTCCGCAGCGGATGGCCCTATGCCACAAACTAGAGAGCATATTTTATTAGCTCGTCAGGTAGGCGTACCATACATAGTAGTATATTTAAACAAAGCAGATATGGTTGATGACGCTGAATTATTAGAATTAGTAGAAATGGAAGTAAGAGATTTATTATCTAGCTATGATTTTCCTGGTGATGACACCCCTATCATTACAGGCTCTGCCTTAAAAGCGATAGAGGGAGATACTAGTGAGATAGGTGAATCGTCGATAATAAGATTAGTAGAAGCGATGGATACCTACTTTCCGATACCAGAGCGTGCGATAGACATGCCATTTTTATTACCGATAGAAGATGTATTTTCGATATCTGGTCGTGGGACGGTAGTCACGGGTCGTATAGAACGCGGGATAGTAAAAGTAGGAGAAGAAGTAGAAATAGTTGGGATAAAACCGACGGTAAAATCTACGTGTACTGGTGTAGAAATGTTCCGCAAGCTTCTGGATGAAGGCCGAGCTGGAGATAACGTAGGTATATTACTACGAGGTACGAAGCGAGAAGATGTAGAGCGTGGACAAGTATTAGCGAAGCCAGGCAGTATCCATCCGCATACTAAATTTGAAGCAGAAGTATATATATTATCGAAGGAAGAGGGTGGTAGACATACACCATTTTTCAAAGGATATCGTCCACAGTTTTATTTTAGAACGACGGATGTAACGGGTGAAGTAGTATTACCGGAAGGGGTAGAGATGGTAATGCCAGGAGATAACATCAAGATGGTAATTACCTTAATAAATCCGATTGCGATGGAAGAAGGTTTAAGATTTGCAATACGCGAAGGTGGTCGCACCGTAGGTGCTGGTGTTGTTGCAAAGGTCGTGGAGTAATTTATGAGCAGTCAAAGTCAAGTTATACGAATTCGTTTAAAGTCATTTGATCATAAATTAATTGACCGTTCAGCTAAAGAAATTGTTGATACTGCTAAAAGAACCGGTGCCCAAGTTAAGGGCCCTGTTCCTTTACCAACTCACATAGAAATACTTACGATTTTAATTTCTCCTCATGTAGATAAAAATGCACGTGATCAGTACGAAATGCGTACACACAATCGTTTAGTAATAATTGTTGAACCCACTGATAAAACTGTAGATGCTCTAATGAAATTAGATTTGGCAGCTGGAGTTGATGTACAGATAGCGGTTACTTAAAAAAAAGTACTTATTAAATAGAGGTAAGTTAATATGAGTGGAACGGCAATGGGAAGAACAATAGGATTAGTAGGTCGCAAATGCGGTATGACCCGTATATTTACACCTGAAGGTGTTTCTATACCAGTTACTGTATTAGAAATTTTACCTAATCGCATTACCCAAATTAAAAGCCAATCAACTGATGGTTATTCTGCAATACAAGTAACAATGGGTGAGCGTAAAGCATCCCGTGTTAATAAAGCCTTAAGCGGACATTTTTCCAAAGCAAACAGTGTACCCGGTGAAGGTTTGTGGGAATTTCGTTTAGAAAATGAAGCAGAAACTGCATTTTCAATTGGTAGCGAATTAACAGTTGAATTATTTAAAGAAGGCGAATTGGTTGATGTGCAAGGCACAACCAAAGGTCGTGGTTTTACTGGCACGATTACTCGTTGGAATTTTCGTTCACAACGTGCCAGTCATGGTGTTTCTGTGTCACACAATTTACCTGGCTCTATTGGGCAAAATCAAACCCCCGGCCGTGTTTTTAAAGGTAAGAAAATGGCAGGGCATTGGGGCGTTGAAAAGAAAAGTGTTCAAAATTTAGAAGTGATTAGAGTTGACGCTGTACGTAATGTACTTTTAGTTAAAGGCGCAATTCCTGGGGCAGCTAACGGTAAAATTATCGTACGTTCTGCTGTAAAAGGTAATGCTAAATCAAATACGGCTAGTGTCGCTTAAAGGAGAAAACCTGTGGAATTAGCATTAAGCATGCCAGGTGGTGCGGCATCAAAAGGCTTAGAAGTTCGAGCAACTACGTTTGGTCGAGATTTTAATGAAGCTTTAGTTCACCAAGTCGTTACAGCTTATTTAGCAGGCGGTCGTGCTGGGACTGTGGCTCAAAAAACCCGTTCAGAAGTGCGTGGTGGTGGGCGTAAACCCTGGAAACAAAAAGGTACTGGCCGTGCCCGTGCGGGAACTATAAGAAGTCCTTTATGGCGTGGGGGCGGTAAGACATTTGCAGCTGTGCCGCAAGATCATTCACAAAAAGTGAATAAAAAAATGTATCGTGGTGCTATGCAAGCTATTTTATCTGAATTAGTTAGACAACAGCGCTTGATAGTAATTGAAGATTTACAAATTTCAAGCCCAAAAACTAAAGTACTTATTGATAAACTTCAAGAGTATGGTTTAACTCAGGCATTAATTGTGACTGGGGAATGGGATGCTAATTTATATTTGTCAGCTCGTAATATTCCTAAGGTTGATGTACGTCCTGCATCGCAAATAGATCCGGTTAGCTTAGTAAAACATGAAAAAGTGTTAATGACTGTTGGGGCAATCCGTAAATTAGAAGAGGTGCTCGGATGAACGATAAACGATTATATAATGTATTGCTTGCACCTCATACTACTGAAAAGAGTGTGCGTGCTGCAGAAAAGTTCAGACAATTCGTTTTTAAAGTTGCTACTACTGCAACTAAACTTGAAATAAAACAAGCAGTACAGAAACTTTTTTCAGTACAAGTATCTAGTGTCCAACTTACTAATGTTAAAGGCAAAATAAAACGCTTTAAACAAGTAGAAGGACGTCGTAATAATTGGAAAAAAGCTTATGTGTCTTTAAAAGAAGGACACGATATTAATATAGCTAATTTTGAATAGTTGAGGTTATAGCTAATGCCTATAGTTAAATGTAAACCTACATCCCCAGGTCGCAGATTTGTTGTAAAAGTTGTAAATCCCGATTTGCACAAGGGTGCGCCCCATGCCCCATTGGTGGTGAGCCAAAAGCAACATGCAGGACGAAATAGTTATGGTCGCATTACTGCCTGGCAAAGGGGAGGAGGTCATAAACAGCTATATCGTCTTATCGATTGGAAGCGTAATAAAGATGCTATACCTGCGAGAGTTGAACGTTTGGAGTATGATCCTAATCGTACGGCAAATATTGCTTTAGTAGTATATTTAGATGGTGAAAGACGTTATATTATTGCTCCTAAAGGCTTAAAAGCTGATATGACTATTATATCAGGACAAGATGCTCCAATTGCCGTAGGTAATACTTTACCGCTTCGTAATATCCCGCTTGGATCTACTGTGCACTGCGTGGAAATGCGCCCTGGTAAGGGTGCACAAATGGCCCGTAGTGCTGGTTGTTCAGTTCAGCTTCTAGCTAAAGAAGGGGTTCATGCCACCTTAAAGTTGCGTTCGGGTGAAATGCGCAAAGTGTTAGCAGATTGTCGTGCAACCATAGGTGAAGTAGGCAATAGCGAGCACAATTTACGTAAAATTGGTAAGGCAGGTGCCAATAGATGGCGTAATATTAGGCCGAAAGTTCGAGGGGTAGCTATGAACCCTGTAGATCACCCATTAGGAGGTGGTGAAGGCCGTACTTCAGGGGGTCGACATCCTTGTACACCTTGGGGTAAGCCTGAAGGTAAAAAAACACGACGTAATAAACGTACGAATAAAATGATCGTCCGTCGTCGCAAGTCATCGAAATAGGAAGGGGATAACTTAATATGGCACGCTCTCTTAAAAAAGGTCCTTTTATACATATCAAATTATTAAAAAAGGTCCAGGCTGCAATACAGTCTAGAATAAAAAAACCAATTAAAACATGGTCTAGAGGATCGATGATTCTCCCTGATATGGTTGGTTTAACCATTGCAATACATAATGGTCGTTTACATGTCCCTATTCTTATAAGTGAAAATATGGTAGGCCACAAATTGGGTGAATTTGCGCCAACCCGTACTTTTAGGGGCCATTCCGGTGATAGGACAGCAAAAA
>Ga0302306_10000275_pt1 | contig 36611 bp, 30 predicted proteins | sample III_Palsa_E3_1_FD_198761 | JGI IMG/M metagenome (GOLD analysis project Ga0302306, IMG submission 198761) | Peat permafrost microbial communities from Stordalen Mire near Abisko, Sweden - III_Palsa_E3_1 | ecosystem: Environmental > Terrestrial > Soil > Palsa > Peat permafrost | place: Sweden...
TCGTCACGGACATCGCGGCGCTCGGTGTACCGATCGGCTGAGTGCCGAAGGCGAGCGGATTGGGCGTAGCGGTGAGAGTCGCGATCAACGGCAGTTCGGCAACAAAGGCATTCAGACCGGCAGCGTTATTCGTGGTGGTTTGATAGACGCCGGCGGTGGTGCTGAGGCCGGCAGCGGCCTGACCGCCTACATAAGCGTTGGTGCCGGATACGGCGATGCCGTTTCCGGTTTCCACCTCGGCGGGGTTACCGGTTCCTCCGTAGAAGGTGGAGTAAAGCAAATCCGCGCCGCCCTGGCCGCCAGCGCTAGCGTTGATTTTCGAGACGAAAGCGCTAGCCAGAGAATTGGAGCGGACTGTCTGCAGCGCACCGGGAGTAACCGGAAAGTCTGCGGAAGCTGTTTGGCCGGTCACATACGCGATGCCCGCTGAGTCGGTCGCGATGCCAAATCCACCGTCTCCACCTGAGCCTCCCAGCAAAGTTGAATAACCCAGAGTTCCGTTGGTCGGGTTGACGGTGGCGACATACGCCACGCTGGTTTCCGCGTTAGGAAAACCGGCGGGCGGCGGTCCGGGGAAGCCCAACGGAATGGTGTTCGTCGTGACCGGGAAGTCGGTGGAAAATGTGGCCCCGGTGAGATACACGAGGTTGTTCGGTCCTAGCGCGATGGCCTGGCCAACATCGGCCGTGGTGCCCGCCAAGCAGGTCGAGTAGGAAAGAACTGGAGCGGTTGGCGCCGACAAGCCAATTTTGGCTACGAACACAGTGGAACCGGCATTCTTGGCGCACGAACTGATTTGAGTGCCGGTGGTTGGGAAGGTAGCGCCAGAGGTTGTGGTGCCAACGACATAGGCGTTCAAACTGGAGTCAACCGTTATGCCCGCACCGGAGTCTCCGTAAATGAAGGTTTCGGGGCCCGTTCCGGTTCCACCTAGATAACTTGAGAACAAGAGAGAAGGCTTGCCAGTTCCATTCGTACCTACTTCGGTGACGAACGCGTTGCCTTCTGGGCTGAGTAAGGTTGCAGAAAATGGTGCGACACTTGCGTTCGCAGTGGGGAAGTCCGGGGAAAGCGTAACGCCGGTCACGAAGGCAGCACCGTGAGCATCAACTGCTATGCCGTTTCCCTGGTCCAGGGCCCCGCTGCCGCCGAGATAAGAGGAATAGGCGAGTTGGGCCATGCCGGCTTGCGTAGGATTGAGGCGGGTAACGAACGCCGATCCCATCGAACCGATGCTGAGCGGAGCGCTAGCTTCAAATGGAAGGTTGGGGGTTGTGCTCAGCGGAAAATCAGAAGACTGGGTGAAACCGGTCACGTAAATATTGTTGGTGTCATCTACGGCGATCGCTTGGATGCCATCCTGAGTGCCAACTCCGGTGCTGCCTCCCAAGTACGTGAGATACAGCGCAGCCGTTCCAGTAGGATTCAATTCGGCGACAAAGCCGGAGGAGCCGGCGGTGGTTACCGGCGTCGGGGCGGTGGGAGTCATGCCGTTAGCCTGCTTCAGATCGGGCGAAAAAGTAATTCCGCCGATGTAGGCGTCGCCGGCAGAATCCAGCGCGATTCCCATGGCCATATCGCCGCCATTGGCGTTGCCGCTGCCGCCGATGTAGGTGGAATAGATCACCACCGGGTCAATCGTCAGCGGTTGGCTGCGGTCATAATCCGCAACGGCGAAACGCACCTCATGATTCGTAATCGTGTAATTTCCGGCGATCTCGCGGCGCGCGCCATTCGAGTCTTGATACACGTCCGGCTTCTTAAATTTTACTTCACCGCCGATAACATCCAGCAGCAGGTTACCGTGCGCATCCAAATGTATCTTGCGGGCGCCTTCCACATTCAGCGCAATCGATTTGGGGTCGGCGCCGGGGGCGACGACGAAATCGTATTCCAGTTCGCGGCGATTGCCGTAAAACATCAAGTCGACGCCAGGATAAATACCGGCATACTTTACTTTGGAATAGGCCGGCACATCGGTATGCCATTTGTTCGGATCATTCCCCATGAAATAGTTGATCTGGGTCGCGGTACGATCGAGGCCGGTTATTTGCGCGCTGGGATTCGATCCATCCAGGCGCATGCGCAGGGTAGAGAATTTCTCCGGCGCCCGCGGCACGCGGCGGGTCCGATACATTCTCAAACGGTTGGTCGCGACTGGGTGCGCGGCCGGCGCTTGGCGGAAGGTGAGATCCGCTTCCTGCCCGCGCAGCGATAGGAGATAGCCATTGCCGCGACTGAGATATTTCACGTCCGCGGCGCTTTGTCCCTGATTGGCCTCGAAGGACAGCGGCAGCTGCCCATACGCCTTCATCACTTGCGGATCCGTCATCGCCGCGACTGGGCTATTCGCGCCCAGGGACTTCGCAGCCGCAGGCAGAGATTTCGAACTCGCCTGTTTATGGCTAATCCTGTTGGCGATGAACAAAAACGAAAAAACGATGGCCAGACCTGCGGCCACGAACGCTGCGATGCTTAGTCGGCGGGTAGGCGTCAGCATGGTGATTCTCCTCTTGCTCGTTAATGCGGCTTAGATTTTATTCTTGGGCCTGAAAGTTTTGTGCGCTGGCCTTGGCCGGCTGCGGTCGCGTGGCATTTTCGCCGGGAAAACGGACCCGGGCGCAAAAGGGGCTGGAGTTCCGAAAGCCAAAGGTCTTATTCGAGGGGGATAGTAGCACGGCCGAAAAAAGTCGGGGGAAAGTTATTCCACCACAAAGTATTCAATGAGCTACGGGTGTGGATTTATTCGATCGCGACGCAATCAAAGTGCCCCCGGAGTCTTATCCTCTGCTCCGGAGACGTCTTCGCGGATTGCCCGACACAGGTCCGGCAGGCGGCTCGCATCCTGGTGCGGGAAGACCTTGCGTATCCTGGTACGCGGAACCAATCGGCCCAGAGTCTTAAATTCTTCGGCCCGCATGGTGCGATCGAGCACGTTGGTCGCGAAGGTATTGGCGACGAGCGCCAGAATGGCGCTTTGCGCGGCGAGCGGTTCGATGACTGGAGCCGGATCAGGCCGTCGCTCGCTCAGAATGTAGATCGCCTTCAGTGGCAAAGTCCTGGTCTCGAAGCGCAGTCCTTGCCGAGCGAGCGATAAACAACGTTTGTCGTAGCTGGGGCTAAATCTGGGAAGTGCATCGGCCGAGCCGTAAATGGACGCCACCGATTCCGGCCACAAGCAGACGTAAGGATACGCCGGGTGGACGTAGAAAACGCCGTCCGCTTCGGCCAGAGCAACCACGTCGTCGGTGATGATCGCGCATCCTTGCTGGGCGAGCGCCGCGGCGATCGTGGACTTTCCCGCTCCTTCGGAACCGATGAAGGCGACAGCGTAATTCCCAAAACTCACTGCACTCGCGTGGAGGCAGGTGACGCCCCGAAGCCGTAACAGCAAACCCAACACGGGCCCGAGCAGATATGTGGACGTATCTTCAAGGGTCAGGTTGTCCGGCCAAGTTGCCCAGATGTGCCTTCCCTGGATATCAAGCCAAAACTTTGTCCCATCGAAATACTCGAGCCTCAAAAAACGGCCACTCGAGGTTTTCCAGATCTTCAACGCCGAAGTTCCAATCTGGTCTTGATCTTCCGTCACGTACCACAAATCTTCGGCCAGGTTCGGAAACTGTTCCAAGTCGTCGGGAAACATGGCTAGGTGAATTCCAACGGAGGGAGTCTCGTGGGGCAAACCTTTGCGGCTCAAGGGACTGCCGGGAGTAATTTGAACGAGCGAGATTTCGGGCAGGGGAAGATTGGTGTAGATGTTCAGGCCGAACAGAGAATAGGCAAAATTGGAGGCGGTCAATATTTCGACATCCGCATAACGCGACCGGACGCTGTGCACCGCGATGCAGCCTTCAGATTTTGTACGTTGCCAATCTGATGAATCAGGGACAAAGGACTGATGCTCAACATCAAAAATTACATATGCGTTTTGTATCTGGGGAACCTGCCGCCATCGCTGCTCTTACGCAATCCCACCTTCTGGGTCAATTGCTGCACAGTTCCGTAGTTAGTTAGCTTAGGAGATGAGTACGGTTTCTTTAAATCCCGTTTTACGGGCTTAAGCATTGCGAACCTCCGCACGCAAGTTATACCGGACCTTGCGCACTGACTGCAACCAAAAGTTAAGACACAGGGGCCGAATATTGGAGTGGAGCTGCTCCGCATCCGTTTCGTTTTGAAACGGTTGCATTAATCCGCGATCGGTATATGAATCCATATCGGCTGACCAGTTTAACTCATCCAGCCATTTCGTACCGGAATGTTGAAGGTGTTTCGACAGCGTATTTCCCGGCAGCGGGGTTTTATTCCGGGTCCGAACAGATTCTGGCAGCCGGCCGGCGGTGGCTTCGCGCAAAATGCTTTTGTCGAAAAAATACGGGAAAGGGGGCAGGGCCAGCAAGAAATTCACGATCCGCAGGTCGAGGAACGGATACCTGACCTCGACGGGGCTGTGCGTCACGCTCGGATTTTCGCGTTCGAACATTGAGGCCCAATGCGGCAACGAGAGCGAGGCGTGGGCTTTGGGCAGGATCGGATGCGGCTGGTAATTCGGCAATTCGCTCCATTGCTTTGCGCGATCATTCAAGTTCAACCTGCGCGCAAAATCGGGGGCCAGCCACTTGGGGAAAACTGGCGCGGTGTGATCTTTTCCGAAGACCCCAGCGGCGCGACGGCGCAAGCCGGGCCAGGGCGATGGGCGAACCGCGCAGTATCGCGGCGCCTGCTTGGCCAAATTGAGCCACTCGCGACGCTTGACCATGTCCTTACAATGCGGCCACATCTGGAAGTGCATCAGGTTGTCGCTGCCTTCACCCGAAAGTGCGACCCGGCACTCTGCGCCGATGGTTGCAAACTGCGTAAAAAGTCCGGCGAAGAAAGGATCATCCACCGGCTCCGGCCAATGCATTTCGGGGCCGTCCGAGATCGCGAACGCTTTCAGTTCATCAACCGCGATGAACTGTATCGGAATTTTCAGAAAATCGGCAACCTGCCGCGCATAGTACCCCTCTTCATCCGGTATCAACGATTTGTAGATTACGGTGTAGGCGCGCAAGTCGGAGGCTGCCGCGACGGTGCGAGAGAGCTCTCGCGCCGTGGTGGCGACCGTCGCGGAATCGAGTCCGCCGCTTAGTAAGATTCCCACCGGAGCGGTCCGCAGGCGGTCGGCGACAGCTTGCTGCAGCAAAATCTGAAAATGCTCGACAAAGTCCTCCGCCTGGCTGTAACGAATGCGACCCTCGGTCGGAGCAGTCCAGTAGCGTTTGATCCGGAGGCCATCGGCTGAAACCGTCATCGCATGGGCGGCTGGAAGCCGGCGAATGTCTCGAAAGGTGGTGGTGGCCTCATCGCAGTTCAATCCAAAGAGCAGGAAGTCGCCAACCGCTGCGTCGTTCAAGTCAGCCGAAATATCGGGATGTTGGCGCAGGCAATTCAGGACATTACTGAAAAGGAAGAGTTCGCCAAGTTCGGCGTAGTAAAAGGGCTTGATGCCGAAATGGTCGCGCGCGCAAAAAAGTTTTCTTTCGCGCGCGTCCCAGATCGCAAACGAAAAATCGCCGCGCAGACGCCGAACGCAATCTTCTCCCCAGATCGAGTACGCACGCAGAATAAGATCGGAGTCGCTGGCTGAGCGGCGCGCCTGCGCGGAATCGAACTCATCCGCTCGGGCCATTTCCGCGATCAGTTCGTCCCGGCAGTCGATTCGGGCATCGGCGGTAATCCAATATTGGCCGGCGAGACTTGCGGGTTGCTGCTCGTTTTGCGATTCACGGGAAATGCGCAGCAGGGTGTGGCCGAACCCGGCGGAAGTGCCGATCCAGGTGTCGCGCGCATCCGGCCCACAATACGAAATGGAATGGGTGAGCGCCTGCAGTAACGCACGATCGATGCGCGCTCCGCCACGTTCGAACATGCCGACGATCCCGCTCATTCCGCTTGGGTCTCCAGCGAGGTTATCGCACCGTCGAACGGAACGAACTGGCGATTCGAGCCGGTATCGTCGTTCAACGGAACCCGGTCGAGTTCAACCCAGGCATGGGCTTCGAAACGTCCCGCTTCTTTCCGCGCGCCGATTTTCAGTTCGGCGGCGAAACCGTGGCGACGCAAAAGCGACCACAGCACCAGGGATTGCTCCAGGCAGTTCGTGCCGAAAAAAAGATTCCGAGACGCGGCAGCTTGCAACTGCAGAATCCGATTGGCCGATATGGCCGCGGCGGGATGCTGCGAATTTTCAATTCGCTTAGAAGCAAATTCCTGGCAGCGCCTGAACCCGAACAGGCGCAAACCAATCCATGCCGCGGCTAATCCCAGCGCAGCCGACCAGGCCACCGCGCGCTCAGCGCGGTTCAGCGCCCAAAACGTTCGCCAACTTTGAATAGTCGCTTTCACTGGGCGGTTCTAACCCCTTGCTGCCGAAGAAGTCGCGGCGGGCCTTGGTACGCTAGCCCGCGGCCCGGTCGCGTACTTCGATCAAGCCTTCACTCCGCATTTCTTCCAGCAGCGCAAACAAATCTTTTTCGCAGCGTAGTGCGTCTACTTCGTATTCGTTCAGGATGGCATCGCGAATCTGGCCAACCGTCTTCGCTTCTTTCAGCAGATTCCATACGGTCGCGCCCACCGGATTCACGCCGTAGTAGACGCTGTTCTTCATGTTTAAGATGGCCGATTCATCGCCCAACGGACACGAGACCTGTTGGGAAGTCACCATTACCGTCGTTTGTAAGGAAAGAGGTGCGTCCACTTTGGCCGCTCCTTGGTACGTCAGGGCTGGTTGGCTGAGGCGACAACCGAAAACCTAAAACCGGCGTTTACGCCGAACGCCGTCTCTCACTGCCTCATATTCTACCGAGACTTAATCAGAAAGCAACGACGGAACTGGATTGCCCCGGTGAGTTCGGATATAACCACACAGATGCCCGGTGACGATATCGCCGTATCTTCGCTCGAGAAATTTTTCCCTCCCGCACGCTCTGGCTGGCGGAGTTTGCTGCAACCGATTTCGAAACCGACTGAACGCGCGCTCGCGGGTGTTTCGTTTGCGGTTAAGTCTGGAGAGGCGGTAGCAATTGTGGGGCCGAACGGCGCCGGTAAATCTACGCTGCTGCGCATCCTTGCCACCCTGATCGTTCCCACTCGCGGTCACGCGTCGATCGCCAACTACGATGTCGAACGCTCCCCGGCTGCGGCTCGCCGTCAGATCGGGTACCACACTGGAGGCGACGAAGGTTTCTACGGCCGGCTGAGCGCTCGCGAGAATCTGGGCTTCTTCGCGGCCATGAACAACCTTTCTGTAGCGGACATCCGAACGCGCATCGCGGCGACCGCTGAACGCATGGGAATTACCGCCGACCTCGACCGTCAAGTCCGAACTTTCTCCACCGGTATGACCCATCGCCTGGGGCTGGCCCGGGCTTTGCTGCATCAACCCGCGGTGCTGCTGCTCGACGAACCCACGCGCAGCCTGGACCCACTGGCGGCGGCGGACTTTCGCCGTCTGATCAAAGACGACCTGGTGCGCCGTCTCGGTACAACTCTTCTTTTCGCCTCGCACACGCTCAGCGAAGTGGAGGAGGTCGCCGATCGCGTGCTGGTTTTGGAGGAGGGCCGCGTGATCGCGTTCGACACACCTCGCGGTCTGGGCCTGAAAGCCGGCTCGCAAAGTTTTGCCGAGGCGGTTACCAAGCTGTTACGCCAGCCGGTACCCAGCGGTGTGGCGTCGTGAGTTTCGTTCGCACTTTGCGCAAGGTCCTGGCTTTTTTCCGCCGCGATTTCGCCATCGCACGGGGATATCGCGGAGCATTCCTGATCGAGATTCTTGAAGCATTTTTTGGAGTGGCAACTTTTTATTATCTCTCCCGCTTCGTGCAAAGCCCCGAGCTCTCCAGCGCGCTGCCGGCGGGAAGCAGCTACTTCGCCTTCGCGCTGGTGGGTTTCGCGTTTTTCGATTATTTGAGCGTATCGCTGACCGCGTTTGACGCCAGCATCGAAGAAGCGCGGCAAAACCGTACGCTCGAGGCGCTGCTGGTCACCCAAACGCCGCTTCCGGTGATTCTCGCGGGTTCCGCGGTGTACCCGTTTGCCGCGCTGGCCATGCGCACCTGCGTGTATTTAGGGTGGGGAATTTTGTTTTTTGACTTCTCGCCGCGTTCGGCAAATTGGCCGGGCGCCATGGTGGTTCTGCTGACTTCGATTCTGGCGTTCGCGGGACTGGGAATTATCTCGGCCAGCTATTCGCTTCTCTTCCGACGCGGAAATCCAGCGAAGTGGTTGTTCCTGGGAGTTTCCGGCCTGGTCGGCGGCATGATGTACCCGGTTTCGGTTTTGCCGGAGCCGTTGCGGATACTGGCGCGCCTGATTCCGATCACCTACGCACTGGAAGGAATGCGCGCCGCGCTGCTGGCCCGGGCGAGCTGGGCGGAGCTCGGGCCTTCGATCGCCGCGCTTTTGATTTTTGCGACGATTCTTATTCCGTTGTCTTTTGCCATATTTGCCTGGGCCTTGCGCCGCACCAAAATCACTGGGACGCTCACGCATATATGATTCAGGAATATTCGACCCCTCAAACTTTGCAGGCTTTTCACGGCACGTCGCTGATGCCGCCGCTTGCTGCATCGCCCGCACTACAGTACAGTTTTTAGGTCTTCGAAAGGTTTGCGAAAGGTCTTCAAAAAGGCTTTCGAAAGGTCCGCGAAAGGCCACTCATGAAAGTTCCACTCCTTGATCTGAAAGCTGAATATGCCGGTCTGCGCGAAGAGATTCTGCCGGCGCTGGATCGCGTGTGCCAGAGTTCCGCGTTTGTCGAAGGCCCCGAAGTACAGGCATTCGAACGCGAGTTCACTGATTTTTGCGGCACGGCTTATTGCGTCGCGCTAAGCAGCGGAACCGCGGCGTTGCATTTGGGTTTGCTGGGCATCGGGGTACAAGCCGGCGACGAAGTGATCACTACGCCCAACACTTTTCTTGCTACCGCCGAGGCCATTACCTATTGCGGCGCGCGCCCGGTCTTCGTCGACATCGACCCCGCGACGGCCAATCTCGATCCGAAGTTGCTGGAACGGGCGATTACACCCTGCACCCGGGCGATCATCCCGGTTCATCTCTACGGCCGGCCAGCCGATATGAATCCGATCCGCGAAATTGCCGCGCACCACAACCTGCGCGTGCTGGAAGATGCGGCGCAGGCACACGCGGCCCGGTACCGGCAGCAGCGGGTCGGCTCACTGGGCCAGGCGGCCGCGTTCAGTTTTTATCCATCAAAAAATCTGGGCGCGTACGGAGAAGGTGGCGCGCTGACCACGAACGATGAAGGCATCGCGAAATTCGCGCGCGCCGCGCGTTCGCACGGCCAAACCGCGCGTTACGCTCACGAATTTGTCGGATTCAACTATCGCATGCAGGGTTTTCAGGGCGCGGTGCTGCGCATTAAACTGCGGCGGCTGCACGCGTGGACCCAGCGCCGGCGCGAAATTGCCCGCGAATACCGCCGGTTACTCGAACCCGCGAAGCTTACGATGCCGATCGACGATCCTCGCGACGAATGCGTCTACCATCAGTTCGTGATCTACGTGAAAAATCGTCCGGCCGTTATCGCGCAGCTGGCCGAACGCGAAATCGAGACTTCGGTGCACTATCCAACGCCGGTACACCTGCAACCGGCTTACTCATCCCTGGGCTATCCCGCAGGAACTTTTCCGCATGCGGAACGGGCCTGCGAACGCGTGCTCAGCATTCCGTTGTTTCCGGAAATGTCGGCGGAACAAGTTCAGTATGTTGGGAATGCCGTTCTCGAAGTGGTCGGAACGAAATAAACCAATTTGTCCCGGGAGTTGTCCCGAATTGAGCTTCGCTGAATTCGAGAAATTTCAGCGCGTGAACACCGCGCCGTGTGGCGCGCCCGTACCCTTCCAACCTTGCGGCCATTCGCGATCTCCGAAGTTAAATCCGGGTTTTCCATCCGTATCGCGAAACGCGTCGTCCACGGTGATCGCGCCGGTGGCCTGATCGAGCTTCAATAAGAAAAGACGGTGATCGACCGGCGAGCCACTGGAAGTCACCACCAGGCGTTGCGTTTTTGAGCCCCACGCGGTCCAGTGCGGACTGTAGGTATCGGTCAATTTCAGCCGCGAAACTTCCACCGGCTTGGCCGCGTTCGCGATGTCCAGCACGACCAGACCATGCAGGTCCGGAACGCTTTGGATCAGGTAATGTCCCACGATGGTGGGAACCCCACACCAGTTACCCGGGAACGAATACACGAGGTGCGAGGTCGGCTGGTCGGTGTCGATGCCGGTAATGCGTTCGATTCCGCATCCGAGCGTTTGGACGAAGATCGAGCCATCCGGACCAAGGCGCGGCTCTTCCGGGCTGATTTGCGCGTAGCGATTTTCACCGACGTCGAAATATTCGGTCTTGAGCAACTTGAGATCGGAAAGCCGCCACACCTGATAGGTGACGCCGCTGAAGATTTCGTTCAAGTGCATGGAAGAGTTGGTGGAAACAATGCGGTCCAGTTCGGGAAGGACCACCAGGCTGTAGGGCATCAGTAAAGCGTCGGCGAATGCGGGATCCGCGCTGCTTGCGGAGCGAATGACTTTGCCTTCGTCATTAATTTCCACTAGACCCCCGGTGGCGCCCATCACCATGTCGCTGCCGACATGATGCGCATGCTGGAAAGTTGCCAAGACATTTCCATCTGGCAGGCGCAGATACGAGTGCGGATGCATGTAGCCGCCCATATCGGTAAACGAGTTGGCAATCTTGGGATGCAGCGGGTCGCGCAGGTCAAAGATAAAGGTGCGGCCGGCGCCATGATCGTTGGCAAAGAGCATGCCACTGGCGGGCATGGTGTATTCGGTGTGATGGACTTGAATGGTTTTCTGATCCGTAGCGAGGGTGGTCACTAATTTCCCGTAGGACGCCGACGAGGGGTCGGCGTCGATGACGGCCAAAAAATCGTTGCCCTTTTGTTCCGCGTCGCCGACCCAGGCAAACAGGTAATCTTTTGTGGGGGTGGTTTTTGGATCCTGCGATTTCAGTGGACCGCTGACGACACAAAATATCAGGGCGGCCGCGCACAGTAGACGAGTCATAAGACTCCGAGTCAAAGTGTGGGGTTGGATCTTTACGCGCGCGAGCATACCAAATATCTCGTAGCGCCGGGGATGATACGCATCGACGAGATGGGAACAAGCAATAACTGGCGGGGCGGATTGTCTTAAATCACGTTGTTGCGTGGACCGGAACTCTCGCCGCTGTCGCGATTGGAGATTTGTCCGAATGCCGCCGAGCTTCCTACGCCGGACGCGCCCACACTTCGATCACGCAGCATCTCGGAAAGCCCTTCGAAGACCTTGGCAAAGGAATCGCGCAAGGCCTGATCGGCGTTTCTTAACAATGACTCGATTCCGTTTTGCCCGTGTTCGTTCAGACGGCGCATGGACGAACTAACCCACGCATCGCCGCCGGTTTGTAACTTGTCCTGATATTTTGCGGTGGCCTCGCCGGACAGTCGCTCCAAGTGTTCGATCCACTGCTGCTTGTGGGCATCGCGTTCGGTGCGATAGTTTTCGAGGGTCGAAGCGAATTCCGATTGCAGCGCACCGCGACCTTCGGCAGCGGCTGTTTCCAGTTGCTCGGCCATGCGTGCGCGGAAGCCTTCGACGGAGGTCAACGCGTTCGTGTCCAGTGTGTGCAGCAGTTGCTGCGTCGATTGGTCAAATTCCTTCGCGCGTTGACGCTGGATTTCGCTGGTGGCCGCCTCAAATTCCACGGTCTGGTGGTCGCGCTCCGAATGGAGCACCTGGCCAAACGAAGCCGCCGCCGCTTCCGCGGCACGCTCCAGCTCGGTGCGCGTCCTTCCCGTCACCTCACGCGCGACTCCTTCCACTTGTTCACAAATCTGGGCGAGGTGAGTCGAGGTTTGAACGGCCAGCTGAGTTTCAAAATTGTGCGTCGCGGCCGTCGTTTTTTCGCCGAGGCCGGCGCTCGCGGTGACCAGGGCCTGTTCCACGAGTACCTGCAATCGCGCTCGCGCCTCCTGCTGAAACCATTCCGAAGTCTTGCCCAGGGACTCCGCGGCCGAATGAGCGGCCCGTACGCCGCTGGCATCGAGCTCTTCGCTCCATTTGGCGAGAGCGTCACGCCGAGCCGTCTCGAAATCAGCATGGAGACTGGCGGTGGTCGCTGCGATTCGATTGTCCACTTCGCGCTGATTGTTTTCGGCCAACTGGCGCAAACGCTCGCGATGGACGCGCAGGCCTTCTTCGGTTTGGATTTCGCGGCTTTCGAGGTCGCGCAGCAAAGCCGGGACGCGCTCAAGATGCGGCGCCAGGCGGCTCTCGGTCTCCGCGATGGTTCGCTCCAGGAACTGATGGCCAATCGAATCCAGCGACGAACCTACTTTCTGCGACAGATTTACGGAAATGCCATCGGCGCGGCGGTTCATCTCCGCGGTGTTCGTATCCAGGATGGCTTCGAGCCGGCGGTGTAATTGATTTAGCGTGTCGTGGCTGGCGGCTTCGAGCTGCCCAGAAATTTCTTTGGTGCGGCTGGCGACCTGCTCCACTTGGGTGAGCGATTCGCGCGCGCGTTGCACTTCCTGGCCCAGCGACGCTTGAATTCCGGCGATGGTATCGCGCGCTTCTTCGGCGGCCTGGGCGAAAGGTTCGCGCAGTTCACCCAAACGTTCGGTCATTTTCTTTTCCGCACCCTGCAGGATTTCCTGCGAATGAGCGGAAATTTGCCCGATCATGTGCTGAAGGTTGCTATCCAGAGAAGACTGCAGCAGCTCGCTCCACTGTTTTTGCGCGACGTGCATCTCGGATTCCAGACGGCTGCGCCAGCCAGCAACGAGAGTCTCCTGCGCTTCCAGCTCCTCTCGAGACTGACCCGCGGTAAGCCTTGCCGCGCGCGCGGCCTCTGCGGCCTCCACCTGCGAAAGGGATTGGCTGATCAAACTGCTTTTTTCCTGCGCGACCTGACTGGCGGAACGAAGAGTTTCGGTCTGATGGTTCAGTTCGCTGACAAGTTCGTGGGCCCGGTGCAGCGCTGCATCCATCTCCGCTTTCACACTTTGCAGAAATTCATTTTGTTGGGCCGAAACCTGCGCCGAATATTCCGAGCGGGCCTGATCCTGCACCTGTTCGAGTTGCGCCTTCCATTTGCCGAACGATTCCTCGGCGCGCGCGGAATAGCTGCGCTCGTTTTCCTGGGTGGCGTTGATTACCTGGTTGCGAGCTTCTTCGGCGGCGCTGGCCGCGGCTTCTTTGGCCTGGCGGTCCAGCTCAGCGCGCAACCCGCGCATGAGCGGGCTGTCCGAGCCCAAATGCATCGGCTCGTATTGTGTTGGTTCGAATCCCTGCGCTTCGCTGGATTCAATCGGCGCGGCGTCAAAGGATTCGCGCGCGCTCGATTCGATAGCGCTTTGCGTGCCACCTTCGTTGGTCGTCTGCGGCGAATCAACGACGTGATTCACATCCGGCGCAGTCGGCGCGGTTCGAACTTTCCAAATATTTACGGGGTTTTCCAATTCCACGGCGATCTGGAAGAAATCGCGAATCGAATGGGGCCGTTGCACCCAGGCGACACGAGCGCGCAGTGGATCGGGAGGGCCGCTCCCGGCCGCGCTCGCCGGCAATTCCAGCGTGACCCAAGAATTTCGTGGCAAGTGATGCGTGGAGGTATACCGGCACCCGTGGCTACTGAAAGCCAGAGTGGTGGTGCGCTCCTCAAAGGGTTGGCCCAACAAGTCCACTCCGCGGACAACAAGAGGGAGCGATTCCAGGGCTCGTTCACTGCGGCGGCGTTCCGTGCTGGTCTGATGGGAATTCACTTCGGCACCACGTTCCTTCGGGGATGAGCAGAAAGAATACCATCGAAGCGAATCCGAATCGAGAGGGCAAAACCGTCGCGGAGATTTGACGCGGGGTTGGCCTAGGAGTAACAGAACGGCGATGGTCCGAAGCGAATCACCGCCGTTCCGAAGAAAGTAGCCGAGAAACTATTTCTTCTTCTTTTTTCCGATGCTCGTATCCTCTCCGCCGCTCATGGCATTCAGGCCGTCGAGAGCAGCTTGCGCCTGGGTTGCCACCGGGGAGCCGGCGCCGCCCAGATCGATCGCCTTTTGGTAGGCTTCCTTGGTGCCCGGCGGGATGATGTAGGTCATTTTATCGCCTTCTTGTTTCGGCTCGATCGTGGCGGTCATCGCGTTGCCCAGCATGAACCAGCTCTGCGCGTCTTTCGGGTCGGACGTGGTGGCCTTCTGCAGTGGCGTGATCGCATCCTTCATGCGGCCCTTATTGCTCAGGACGATTCCCAGATTTTTCCAGCAGACCGCACCCGCCGCTGGGTCCAACGCCACCGCTTTGTCGCAAGCAGCATTGGCGTCGGTGAATTTAGCCGCAGATTCTTTCGGATCCGTCGATGCGGCGCCGAGGTTTGCGGTATTGGTGGCCAGCCCGGTGTAATACCCAGGTGTAGGGATCAAATCGGACGCCTTTTGGAACGAACTGGCCGCGTCACTATACTTGCCGGCACACTCCTGGGCCGCACCTAAATTGCCCCAAACCAGTGCGTGATTTTTTGTTTCCTTTTCCGGAACGCCTTGTTCCGCCTGAGTGAATTCGGTCACTGCCGTTTGGCAATCAGTGGAACGCTTATCCTGCAGCGCGCTTTTTTGGTCCGCCGACGCCGTCCGAAGCTGCGTCCTCAAATCGTTGGCCGCGGTCATCGCCGCGATACCGGCATCGAAATGTGCTTTCATGTTCTTGAATTTCTCAGCCTGCTCCGCCTGTTTTTTCTGTTCTTCAGCGCTCGGTCCCTGCTGGGCCAGGACTTCTTTGACGTTCAACTTGTAATCGGTATCCTTATCGGGGTTGACCAACATTTTTTCCGAGAAGTTGAAACCGTCTTTGGCGTTGGTGGAGGTCACCACGTAGATACCGCCGCGCATGCCCAACTGGATGAACTTCCCATTTTTGTCGGTTTTGGCCGTATAGACTTGACCGCTGTCCTGGTTCTTCATCGAGACCGTGACATCGGCGTAAGGTTTCCCTTCCTTGTCCAGGATCTCGCCATTCACACGTCCGGAATCCTGCGCGAAGGCAGCCATCGCAAAGGCCAGCGCTAGCAACAATGCCCCGAACACCGAAATTGCTCTTCTCATGTATTTCTCCTCAAGCTGTAAATCGCGGCGGCCATTATCACGCAAATCGCGCCCCGCGAGCGATATTTTCAAGCTTTATCCCAGGGCTGCGAATGCGCGCCAAAAGGCCAGGGTACTGCGCTGCGGCAATCTTTTTCGTGAAGTTTCGTGTGCTCCATCGAGGCTTGTGAGCCACAAGACTGAGGCCACCAAGGTGGCACAATTCGTTGCGCCGGTAGTTCTAGGATGCGCGAGCGCGTTTCGCGGAATACGCAGCTATTCCGACCAGAATTGCGATTTCCAGGCAGGCCCCCACCGCAGCAGTTCTCCAGCCCCAGCCCATGGTCAGCCAAAAGGTGGAGACTACCAAGGCCGGAATTGCAATGATGAGCAATCCTCTATTCATTTTTTCTTGGACTTTCGTTTTTTGAAACGCCGCGCATCCGCTCGGCAGCTTTCATACTGCGTTACCGCTTCCTTCACTCGGCACAGGCGCATTGGAGTGACCTCCGCTACGGTCTATACGTGGCCGCGGTTACCTCTGATTCCCAGACGGTGATGCTGGAAATTGCCGCTCCGTTGGGCGTGGTGCGCATCTGCTTCGAAGTCTCGTCGTAGATGTGCTTGGCGATATTTTCTGCCGACGGATTGAGCACGTCAAACGGTTTTAATTCGTTCAAGTATTTGTGGTCCAGCGTGCGGAGCACGCCCTGGATCACTTGTTTTAGATGCACGAAATCGTACAAGAGTCCGGTTTCGTCGAGTTGCGGGCCGGTCAGGTTCACGCGCACTTTATAGTTGTGCCCGTGCAGGTTTTCGCATTTGCCTTTGTAGTTGCGCAAGTTATGCGCCGCGGCGAACTGTTCATCGACCCAGACTTCAAACATCAAGTATCCTTTTTTCGGAGGAGATTAATCCGGATGGTTTTCCATGAACCGCGAAACTTCGGCAATATCCTCGGTTTTCGCGTAATCCGGAAGCGATTCCAAAAAAATCTTACCATATTGCATTCGGGTGATCCGGTTATCGAGAATCGCCAGAATGCCGCGATCGGTCTTGGAGCGGATCAGCCTGCCGAAGCCTTGCTTCAAGGCCAGGACCGCTTCCGGCACTTGATACTCGGCGAAGGGATTGCGGCCATCCTCCTGCAGGGCGCGGACTCGGGCCGCGACGATCGGGTCGCTGGGCACGGCGAAGGGCAACTTGTCGATGATCACGCAGGAAAGCTGCGACCCCTGCACGTCCACGCCCTGCCAGAAGGTGGCGGTCGCGAACAGCACCGCGTTCGGCGTGTTGCGGAATCGTTCGAGCAGCGTCGACCGGGGCGCGGTTCCTTGTAGAAATGTCGGGAAACTCACCCGTCCCGCTACCATTTCATGCACGACTTTCATCTGCGCGTAGCTGGTAAATAAGCAGAAGGCTCGGCCTTTCGAGATTTCCAGCAGTTTGGTGATCTCGTGCGCCGCGCGCGACGAGAAAGTTTCGTGCCGGACATCCGGCATGGCCCGGGGAATGTAAAGAAGAGCTTGCTCGTGGAAATCGAATTCCTGGGGCAGCACGGTTTCTTTGGCCGGCAGCACGCCCAGGCGCTGCTTCAGAAAATCAAACCGGCCGCCTACCGCCAGCGTTGCCGAGGTCAGCACCACCGTGTCGAATTGATCGAAAAGTTTTTCGCGCAGAATTTCGCTGACGTCGATCGGGGTCGCGGTCAGCACGATTCCTTTGCCGCGCCGCTCGTACCAATAGACGTGGCTTTTTTCTTCGCTCTCCAGCAGGAAAATGAATTCGCGCCGTAGTTCTGCGGCCCGCCGCGCCAGGGTGAGGATTTCCTCGGGCTTGGGAGTAATTGCCGAAAGCTCGGTCTCGATTCGCTTTACTGCGGCGGACAAATCCTCGAATGCCGAAGCGTTGCGTTCCAGAAATGCCTTGCGCTCGTTCGGGCCAAAAGGGAAGCGGCCTTCGCGTTCCGGAAAATTCTCGAAGAAAGTTCGAGCCCGCTCGCGCACCCGAATCAAATGCTTGCGCAGGGGCGACGCTTCGACTTTCAGTACGCGCAGCATCGCTTCGGTATCGCGCACCAGCTCTTCAAACTGGTAGCTGGAAACGCGTCGCCCGAAATAATCGCTAGCGACGTCTTCGATTTCATGTGCTTCGTCGAAAACCACCGCGGAGTATTCGGGGAGGATCGAGCCGAAATCGTCCTGCCGGATGGCCAGATCAGCGAAAAATAAATGATGGTTCACGATGATCAGGTCGGCTTCCTGGGCCCGCTGATGCATGGCGGTGATGAAGCAGCGACCAAACTCGGGGCATTTTTGCCCAGTGCACAGGTCGCTGCGCGCGTCAATGCGGTGCCAGAGTTCCGCGTCGTCCGGCAAAAAGGTGAGCTCAGCGCGGTCGCCGGTTTCGGTCAGCTTCTCCCAGTCTTTAATCTGTGAGAACCAGTCGACTTCGTCGATGCCGCGCAGCACCGCCTGCCCTTCGATCTGATGCACTTTCTGCCGGCACAGGAAATTGTTGCGGCCCTTCATCAGCGCGGCTTTCAGATTTGGCGCGAAATGCTTCTGCAGAAACGGGACATCTTTGTTGAAGAGTTGCTCCTGTAAGGACTTTGTAGCGGTAGAAATCACCACGCGCCGCCCGCTGCGGATCGCTGGAATCAGGTACGCCAGAGTCTTGCCGGTTCCGGTCCCCGCTTCGATCACCGCGTGCTGATGCTTCTGAAACGCGGCGTCCACAACTTCCGCCATGGCCAGTTGCGATGCGCGGAACTCGTACCCCGGATGCCGGCTGGCCAGCAGGCCGCCTTCGCCGAATATTCCTTCGACGGTTACGTCCTCCGGTTTCGATGCAGTAGTTTTTTTAGCCATCAGACGATCAACTTGTTTGGAAATCTAAAGTAACACACGCGGCGCGTTCGCGCCCGATGCGGAAACCTGACGTCGGCCCAACGCTGCTGCGAGTGACGCTCGCCGAATCATGATAATGTTGTTGACCCGCGCATCGGTGCGGCACCTCATGACACCCAAAATGCCATCCATCGTAATCGTCGGCCGGCCCAACGTGGGCAAGTCCACGCTGTTCAATCGCCTGACTGCGACACGACGTTCGATCGTAACCAACGAGCCGGGCATCACGCGCGACCGCATCTACGGCACTTGCACCTGGGAAGGGCGGACGTTTGAAGTGGTCGATACCGGCGGAATTGTTCCGGAAGACAAAGCCGGGATTCCCGGCGAAATTTTGCGTCAGGCACGCGTTGCGATCGACAACGCTTCACGTGTGGTGATCATCGTCGACGGTCGCACCGGCCCTACGCCGCTCGACCAGGAAATCGTGCAGCTGATGCGCCGAGCGGGTAAGCCGCCGATCATTGCGGTGAATAAAGTCGATACGCCGAAGCAGGCTGTCGAATTTGCATCGCAATTCTACGAACTGGGCGACGAAGTGTTTCCCATTTCCGCCGAGCACGGTTTCGGCGTGGACGTATTACTCGATGCGCTTACCGACCAGATGCCGAAAGGCGAGCCGGTTCCGGCCGTTTCGTACGTAAATCTGGCGATTATCGGCAGGCCCAACGTCGGCAAGTCGACGTTGCTGAATCAGCTGGTCGGCGAAGAACGTTCCATCGTGTCCGAACTGGCCGGCACGACCCGCGATGCGGTCGACACGGTCGTAGAGCACAACGGAATTTCTTATCGCTTCCTCGATACCGCCGGCATCCGCCGTAAAGGCAAAACCAAACTCATCGCCGAAAAGTTAAGCGTGATCATGGCGCGCCAGCACCTCGAGCGCGCGGACATTGCGCTGCTGGTCGCCGACGCGGAACTGGGCATCACCTCCCATGACGCCACGATCGCCAGTTACGCCGAGCAGTCCGGGCGTTCGGTAATCATCGTCCTGAATAAATGGGATCTCGCACTGAAAGTCGCGAAGGAAAAAGCGGCGGAACAGAATAAAAGCAGCGCGAAGGTCGCGAGCGTCAACGCCAACAAGCTACTGCAGGATTACGAACCGCTGGTCCGGGCCCGCCTGAAATTTCTTTCCTACGCGCCTATCGTTTTTCTTTCGGCGAAAACTGGCGAGAACGTCGACCGCCTGTACAAAGTCATCGATCGCGTGGTCGAAGCGCGGCGTCGGCGCATTTCCACTGGCGAGCTGAATCGTTGGCTCGCGAAAGTCGATTTGACCCGCGGCACCTCGCCCGCCAGCCGCGAAGTGAAGATTTTCTATATCACTCAGGCCACCACGGCGCCGCCGACCTTCGTGCTCTTCACCAACCAGCTTAAACCGCTGCATTTCAGCTATCAGCGTTTCCTGGAGAATCAGCTGCGCGAGGAATTCGATTTCATCGGCACGCCCATCCGCTTCACCCAACGCCTGAAAAAGCGCGGCACCCGCCAGCGCGAACGCCCCGACCACACCGAAAAAAAGAATTTCCACAAGCCGCGCCGCTAGGTCAGGGGTTGACACTCGGCGAAATCGGCCTACGATACGAAGAGACATGGCTAGCGCAGCACCAGCACCGGAACCGCAGGATCTTTCACTCACGCCGGACGAGACTCTTTTCCGCATCGGCGAAGTCAGCCGCCTTACCGCGACCAAGACCTTTGTTTTGCGCTACTGGGAAACCGAATTTCCGACGCTGCAGCCGGTAAAAAGCCCAAGCGGTCACCGGCTCTATCGCCGCGAAGACATCGAAACGGTCTTCGAAATCAAGCGCCTGCTCTACGATGAGGGCTTCACTATCGCGGGAGCGCGCCGGTTCCTCGCAGGTCACCCCGACGCCGAAGGCGCATCGCAACCAAACGGCCAGCATAGCGAAGGGGAAAATCTGGGCGCGAACGCGATAGCGCACGGTCCGCGGGCGGTAGCAGCACCGCGGAAGGGTTCCACATCGGCACAACACCGCAAATTTTTACTCGATCTTCACCAAGAACTCCTTGCTGTCTTGACCCTTCTCGAACGCGAGTGATACGCTAATTCCCGTCGCCAACGGTCGGGACGTAGCGCAGCCTGGTAGCGCGCACGCTTGGGGTGCGTGAGGTCGCTGGTTCAAATCCAGTCGTCCCGACCATCTTCTCTCTCGATCCTTGAATTCCGATTGGTTTCCAACCTTTCAGCACGGAGATCTCAATCCAAAGTCGCGCTGATGAAGTGAGATGTGAGCAAGAAATTCTGAGGCTCGAAGCACGCATTCGCGAACTTGAGGGCAAAACCGAAGAGCTTGAGAAGGAAAACAAGGAACTGAAGAAGAAGCGTGACCGCGCGAGGGGTGTACCAGCGGAAGACTTAGTTGCCAGAATGACCGGAGGTAAACGGACCGGAGGATATAAAGATTTGTACGACGTCATAACCGGGAATGGAAATCGCATTGAGGTGAAGTTAAGCAAAGTCCACGACTATAAGTCTTCAAAGACTAAACGGTGGGTTTGGGACAACATTATCGGGCCAAAGAAATACGACTTCCTTGTCTTGGCGGGTGAAAAGGATCCGGATCCGAGCTGTTGCGAACGGTATCCTCTCAATTTAGAGTACGTGTTTTTTCTGGTACCGCGAAGTGAAGTAAATGACATCAACAGTCGCGGCGATTGTATTGCTCTCAATACGAATTTCGCGACAGCCGAAGCGGACAAGCCGAAAATCCTGATCCAGCGTTACATGGTTCGCTCGCAAGAAGAGTTCGAGAAGTTATAGGTACAAATTGATTTCCAAACCTCACATCCTCATTACCAATGACGACGGGATCAATGCGCCGGGCCTGCGCGCACTGGTCGAAGCGCTGAAAAACGACGCGAAAATCACCGTGGTCGCGCCGCTGCACGAACGCAGCGCTAGCGCCCAGGCGCTGACCCTGCGCCAGCCGATCTACATGGATCAAGTCGCGCCGAACGAATATGCGATCGAAGGCACGCCGGCCGACGCGGTAATCATCGCGTTTAACGCGATTCTCAGCGAAAAGCCGGACCTAGTGATTTCCGGAATCAACCGCGGCGCCAACATGGGCGAAAATATTTATTATTCGGGAACGGTGGGCGCGGCGATGGAAGGCGCGATCAACCGCGTTCCGTCCATCGCGATTTCCGTTTCTTACCGTGCATCCAAAGATATCGATTTCAAGCCGGCTGCTGAATTCGCGCGGGTGTTGATTCCGGTGGTGCTCACTGAAAAATTACCGCCGGGGATTCTGCTGAACGTCAACGTGCCGCAGATTTGGCAAGGTTCCGTGCGTTTCACCAAGCAGTCCTCGAAAATCACCCGCAACCTGCTACAACCGGGCACCGACCCACGCGGCCGCAAATATTTCTGGCTGCACGAGCAACAAATCGTGGACGGCATTGAGCCTGATACGGACATGGCGGCGGTGCGCGACGGGGCAATTTCCATTACTCCTCTCGAACTCGACCACACCCACCTGCCTTCCTTGAAACACCTATCCCACTGGACCAACCTGCTGGAAACCGTCGCCAAGCGTTAGGATGAAGAACACCACCAGGGAATGAAACGGATTTTGAAGCTAGCGCGCGAAGGCCGCGCGTGAATCTTTTAAATCTGCGGCGAGCAGGCGATGAAACAAGTGTTCTCCCGCTTCGCGGCGCACCGAAAGCCGGCCAGCCTGGTACGCGCGCGAGCTGAGACCGCGCTGCACGCCATCGCAAATCACGATATCTTCCTGCTGCACCAATTCGCTGACGCCCATGCTCTGGCGCACATAGGGCAGGTTTGCTTCGGAAGTATCGCCAAAGTAAAAATCAAAAATCACTTCGCAGCGATCCACGCCCAAGGGCAAGACCAGATTGGTGTCCAAATAGCCTTCGTACCAATTCAGCATGAAATTCGGGTACTGCCAGAAATAGTAGGCGCGGTCGCCTTTGCGCGTGGCCGCCGCACTGGCTTCCGATTTGGCGTCGACGGAAACTGGGCTCGACTGCACGCAGCAGCGATCCACATTTTCAATCGTATAGTTGGTGTAATCCAGGACGCTGTTCAGGCCCTTATGCATGTGCGGTACGTGATAGCCGCCATCGAGAAAATTATCGACATACACTTTCCAGTTGCAGTTTTGGACGTAGCTGCGCCGCTCCACAAATTTAAGCTGGCCAAACCCTAACGGCTTAACCAATTTCACCAGCGAGCCCAGAAAGTCATGCAGCGACGTGGCGTTCGGATCGAGGTTTACAAAAACAAAATTCTCCCAAGGCTCCACGCAAACCGGGACTAGCCCGTGGTCCGCCCGTTCGAAATTTTTTACGCCTTCAAATTCGGTCATTCCGCGCAGTTCGCCTTCGAGGTTGTAGGTCCAGCCGTGATAGGGGCAGCGCATGTGTTCGGCGTGGCCGCAAGGCTCGTTCATGACCGTCATCGCGTGGTGGCGGCAGACGTTGTAGAACGCGCGCAACTTCCCATCCCGGCCGCGCACCACGACGATCGGTTCGTTCGCGACCGAAGCGGTGAGGTAATCGCCCGGCTTTTCAAGCTGGGCGAGCCGCCCAACGGCTTGCCAATTCCGCGAGAACACACTTTGCAGTTCGAGGTGCGCGACGCGTGGATCGGTGTACCACGCAGCCGGAATGGTATAGGCCTGCGCCAGCGGCGCGGCCGCGTCGTAAGAATCCAGGATGTCATTTAACGACGGTTCCATCGAAACAGCTCCTCACGGAATCGGACTACGACGTCTGTGCAAAAACGCGAACGACCTGCCACGACGAAAGTTTCGGAGAGAATACTACAACGGAAGGGAAGCACACCGCGACCGGACAGCATAGCCCGGGCGTCCAGAACATTCGCCGGCGACGCGAACGGCAATCTGCCGGTTGATTCAGGCCGGTGCGCTCGAAGTCTTACTCGCTTTTGCGACGGGGTTGTGCCACCCGCCCAGATTTACGGCGAGTTCATCGGCTTCCGGGGGCCCCCAGCTTCCCGGTTGGTAAGGGTGCACGGGACAAACGTCGTTGAGGATGGGATCGACGATGGCCCAGGCTGCTTCGACCGCATTTTGCCGGACGAAGAGCAGGGCATCGCCCTTCATCGCGTCGGTCAGGAGCCGCTCGTACGCCTGCATCTCGTTTGCTCCGGATTCGGCCACAGCGGAGAGTTCCGTCTCCATGGTCACCAACTCCGGTCCGGGCTTCTTCACCCGCGCGCCGAGGCTCAACGACAAATCAGGACCCAAACGGAACCGGAAATAATTCGAACCAGGAGGAAGATGGGTCAGCGGCGGCTGGCGCAGCTTCACAAAAACCTCGGTGGCCGTCACCGGTAGGCATTTTCCAGCGCGAATCAAGAAGGGCACTCCGGCCCAGCGCCAGGAATCGATTTCCAAACGCAGCGCTGCAAAAGTTTCCACGGTCGAATTCGGAGCCACTCCCGGCTCCTTCTGATATCCGACGAACTGGCCGCGAACCAGCCGCGCCGGCTTGATCGGCGGGATCATGCGGAATACTTTCACTTGTTCATCGTGCAAGGATTCCGGGTACATGCTGGTCGGCGGTTCCATCGCCAGAAAGCCAACCACCTGCAGCAAATGGTTTTGAATCACGTCGCGAATCGCGCCGGTCGCGTCGTAGAACCCACCGCGGCCCTGCACTCCAAACGATTCCGCCATGGTGATCTGCACGCTATGCACATAGTTGCGATTCCAGATCGGCTCCAGGAAGGCGTTGGCAAAGCGGAACATCAAAAGATTCTCCACTGCCTCTTTCCCGAGGTAGTGGTCGATCCGGTAAATACTCTCTTCCGGAAAAACCGTGTGCAAAATCGCGTTCAGCTTTTGGGCCGATGCTAAATCGTGGCCAAATGGCTTTTCAATTACCACCCGCGCGTTCACCGCGCATTTTGATTTTCCCAGCGCTTCCACCACGGTTCCGAAAAGTACGGGCGGAATCGCGAGATAGTGCGTAGGACGCGCGGCGTTGCCGAGCATGACGCGAAGCTGCTCAAACGTTTTCGGATCTTCGTAATCGCCGTCGATATACTTCAGCAAGGAGACGAGTTTCGCAAACGCCGCTTCATCCACACCGCCGCCGAACTTCGCAATGCCGTCGCGGGCCCGTTCGCGCAATTGCTCGACAGTCCAACCGGCCTTGGCCACGCCGATCACCGGAACATTGAGGTTCCCGCGCTTGATCATCGCCTGCAGCGAAGGAAAAATCTGCTTGTGGGCCAAGTCACCAGTCGCGCCGAAAAAGACCAGCGCGTCCGACGGGATTTTTTCCGGGGAGCCGGGCGGCGGGGCAGGGTGATTCGCTGATGGAGCGTCGGGCATGGCAATCTTCTCCGTCGAACTGAAAATTAGGCCTTTTTCTCTTCGTGCCCGCCAAATTCAAAACGCATCGCGGACAAAAGCTTGTTCGCGAAATCCGCTTCGCCGCGGGAAGTGAATCGTTCGTATAGCGCCGAGGTGAGTACCGGTGCGGGCGTACCTTCGTCGATCGCTGCCAGGATCGTCCAGCGACCCTCGCCTGAATCCGAGACCCGGCCGCCAAAATCGGTGAGTTGCGGCGATTTCAACAGCGCGATTGCGGTCAGATCGAGCAACCATGAGGCGATCACGCTGCCACGGCGCCACACTTCGGCCACATCGGGCAGATTCAGGTCGTACATATAATGTTCGGGGTTGCGCAGCGGAGTGGTTTCGGCATCCTCGGTGCGCTTGGTCTTGCCGACGTTGGCGTGATTCAAAATATTCAGCCCTTCTGCGTAGGCCGCCATGACGCCATATTCGATTCCGTTATGCACCATTTTGACGAAATGGCCCGCGCCAGAAGGTCCGCAATGCAGATAACCCTGCTCGGCGGTGCCTTGGGCTTTTTCGCGGCCCGGAGTTCGCGGGATGTCGCCGATTCCCGGGGCGAGGGTTTTGAAGATGGGATCGAGCCGCTGCACTGACTGATTTTCTCCACCGATCATCATGCAATAGCCGCGCTCGAGTCCCCAGACGCCGCCGCTGGTGCCGACGTCGACGTAATGCAGGCCTTTCTTTTTCAATTCTTCCGCCCGGCGAATATCGTCGATGTAGTAGGAATTCCCGCCGTCGATGACGATGTCGTCTTTGGCCAGTTTCGGCGCCAGCTGGGCGAGCGTGCTATCCACCACCGCCGCCGGAACCATCAACCAGATCGCGCGCGGCTGCTTGAGTTTGGAAACGAAATCGTCGAGCGACCCGGCTCCGGTCGCGCCTTCTTTGGCCAGCGCCTGCACGCTAGCCGGCGTCATGTCGAACGCCACGCACTCGTGCCCGCCTTTCATTAGCCGGCGCACCATATTCGCGCCCATGCGTCCCAATCCGATCATTCCCAGTTGCATCGAATTTCTCCTTTCAACGGCGACTGCTTAGATTCGCGAGCGACTATTAGGCCACAACTTTCTTGCACCGCATATCGGCAAACCGGCCATCAAAACCCCAACCGCCCCTCTGTTGCATAGCACACGGAAGTTACGCTTTCAACATGGGCCTGCGACGCCGAGTCTGCAGCCATTTGCAACCGACGTAGAATTTAACGCAGGCCGCGAATTCTGGCGAGGCATCCGAGGCGCTTCGTTTGAGCACGATAGTCGAACCCATCTCTGCTGCCACACCGTCAACGGTCGCCGCGTCACCGTGGATATATCGGCCGTGGCTCGACCTCACTGTAGGTTGCGGAGCCTGGTCGGCGCCCTTGCTGGCGGTGGCGCTGTTCATGCCCGCCACCCACTCGCACGCCTGGGCTATTGCTTTTTATTTTCTCGCGGTAGTCTTTAATTACCCGCACTTCATGGCCACGATTTACCGCGCGTACCACACGCGCGAAAATTTCGACAAATACAAATTCGTCACGCTGCACGTCACCCTTCTGATTCTCGCCACGGGCGTTTTGATGCATGCTTCTCCGCGTCTTTTTCCGTGGATCTTTACCCTCTACATTTTTTGGAGTCCGTGGCATTACTCAGGCCAGAACTACGGCTTGCTGATGATGTTCGCGAAGCGCAGTGGGGCAGTCGTGACGCCCACCGAGCGCCAATGGCTGCATGCGGCGTTCGTCGCGTCGTACGGCATGCTGCTGGGCAGTTTTGTGACCGGCAGTTCAAACGATCCGCTGATTCTGAGTCCAGGCCTGCCCGCGCGATTCACGCTGCCTCTTCGCCTGGGACTTGGTGTGGCCTTCGCCGTATTTACTTTCATGGGATTTCGGCGAATGATTCGCGCACATGGACCGGGCGCGATGATTGCGCCGCTGACGCTGGCCTTTACGCAGTTTCTCTGGTTTGTGCTGCCCACCCTGCTCGAACTGAACTCGGCGTCACGGGTTCCGCAAACGCGATACAGCAGCGGAATTCTCGCGGTTCTGCATTCCGCCCAATACATTTGGATCACCAGTTATTTTCAGCGCCGCGAAGCGCTCGCCGCTGGAAAGGCGAATTGGCAGGTCACGACGTATTTCGTCACCTTGATCGCCGGCGGCATCGCTCTGTTCATTCCCGGGCCCTGGCTGGTCAGTTTTCTCTTTCATTACGATTTCACCACCAGCTTTTTGATTTTTGTCTCGCTGGTAAACATTCACCATTTCATTCTGGACGCTAAGCTGTGGAAGCTGCGGGATTCGCGGGTCTCGTCGCTTTTGGTGGGGAACGCTGGCGCGGCATCGCAATCGACGTCGCGAATAGACGCGCAGGCCATCAATGCCCCTACGCCGCCGCGTCCGTTTTTGCCGCGCATGTTTACTCGGCCGGCGTTCCAGGTGTTTTGCGTGGGATTACTTTTCCTGTGGGGCGGATTCGATCAATTTCACTTTGCGATGCGGACCAGCGAGGGAAATCTTCCGGAACTTTTGCGCGCGGCCAGTCTCAACCCTTACGACAGCTCGGTTCAAGCACGCATTGCCAGGGCTGTCAGTTTTGCCGGCCATAAAGATCAAGCCGCCGCGGCGCTGGAACGGGCCGTGGAAATCAATCCTACGAATGTCGGCCTGCAACAAGCCTGCGCCCGCGCTTTGATTGAAGACGGACGCTACGCCGACGCTTATGCGCACTACCAGAAAATGCTCACGCTCTTTCCGCGCGATTCCGATGCGCTGGTCAATTATGGTCTGCTCGCCGCGCGGCTCGGCCATCCCGGCGAAGCCATCGATTCCTGGGAAAAAGCGACCGAAATAAACCCGCAGCAGGCAAGCGCGCACCTTTACCTGGCTGGCGCGTACGACGGAAGAGGAGAATTCGCGGCCGCCGCGCGCCACTGGAACGCGTTCATTACCTTTGAAACTGAGCATCCCGGCGATGTCACGGTGCCGCGCGAGCAATTGCTGCTGGCAACGGTTCATCTGGCCGATGATGAAGCGCAGCTGAACCACAACCCGGCCGCGAAAACGCAGTATGAGTTTGCCATCGCGCTTGCGCAGCAATCATCGAATCCAAAAATCGAAAGCCTGGCGCAGGCTCACTTGGCGGATTTACAGGAAAAGGTTCCAGACATTCCGGCTGCGGCGCTATCGTACCAGCGGGCGCTCGCGCTCGACGCCGAGTCCGGCGATCCGCAGACCGAAGGCCTGGATTGGTTCAACTATGGGCAATTTCTTCGCCGCCACGGAATTCCCGAATCTTTGATCTACGCCTGTTTCTTGCAGGCACAGAATCTGCTCGCACCGTTCGGAGGTGCAAGCCTGGTTACGGTGCAGAGCATGATGCGTGAGCTCGAAACCAAGATGGGACGGGAGGCCGTTGCCGCCACGCGCTACGATTTGGCCGCCGCGACCGCCAGAGCAAGAAATCTTCCTTCTAGTGCCTTCTGAGAAAGCGGCTCAACCTGCGCGGCACTCCGAAACACGCTCGAAATATCAGCGAATGCGCTGCCGCACGACGCAAAAAAACAAGGTAAACTTCTTCCACATGCCGGTTCCTGCTGAGAGACAAGACTCGCGTTTGATGCGGGCGATGTTTGGTTCCATCGCGCCGCGCTATGATTTCGTCACTCGCATTATTTCCTACGGAATGGACCGCCGCTGGAAGCGCTTGGGAGTGGCGCAAGCGACGCTGCCGGAAAACTCTTTGGTTCTCGATCTGGCGGCCGGCACCGGCGATTTTTCGAAGCTGGTTCGCGAGCGGCTGCCCAAGGCTCGCTCCATCGCCATGGACATTACCGAGCCGATGCTACGTCTGGCGCGCGCGCAGGGCCTGGATGAGGCGGTCTGCGGCGATGCTTGCGCCTTGCCTTTTCCCGACGGCACCTTTGACTGCGTTTTTATCGGATACGGGCTGCGCAATTTTCCGAATCTGAAAACGGCGGTAGCGGAAATTTCGCGCGTCACCCGCCCGGGTGGCTTGATGGTCAGTCTCGATTTTTTTCTGCCGCCCAATCCCGTTTTCCGCGAGATGTATCTCGCGTATCTCTACGCGCAAGGCGCGGTGTGGGGCATGATGCTGCACGGGCGTCCGCGCACGTATAGTTACATTGCGGATTCCTTGCGGAGTTTTGTTTCTATCCAGGATTTATCGTCGCTGCTGGAACGCACGGGCTACGCGAAGGTGGATACCCGGGGATTTATCCTGGGTGGCATAGCGCTGCATTGGGCAACCAAGAGCGGCTAATTCTCGAGCTTGAAGCGGGTCGCGGCCAAATTGTACATCCGGCGCCACAGAAGGCGATTGATCGTGACCACCATGGCGGCCATGACGATCGTGGCGGCCAGCAGCACTCGAAAGTTTCCAGTGTCGGTGGCATTGCTGATTACCGCGCCGAGTCCGGTGGTCATGTAGGTGTGGCCACGGAAATGAAAATATTCGGCGATAATACTCGCGTTCCACGCCCCGCCTGAGGCGGTCACGAATCCGGTAATCAGGAACGGAAATATTCCCGGCAGAAATAATTGCCGCCAGCGATCGCGCCGCTCGAAGCTGTAGACGTTGCAAACTTCTTTCAGGTCCGTGGGAATTGCGGTTGCGCCGGCGATCACATTGAACAGCAGGTACCACTGCGTCCCCAGCAGCAGCAAAATAATCGAACCCACGCCCAATCCGCCGCCTACACGAATCAACAGCAGCAAAATGACCGGAAACAACGCCGTGGCGGGAACCGACGCGGCTACCTGCACGATGGGCTGCGCGATCGCGGAGAGCTTGGGCTTCAGCCCAATCATCACGCCCACGGGGATCGTCCACAAACCCGCCAGGAACAAGGTAAAGGCCACGCGCAGCAGCGTCGTGCCGGCTCCCCAAAAAATGCTACGCAGTTCGGGCCCGGTGAGGTGGGCCAGCATGAAGATCATTTTTACGAACGCGTACAGAAGTCCGGCCAGAGCCGCGGCGAGCACCAGGCGAGATATCCACACCAGGGCCGCGTTCGAGCGGCCGGTGCTCGCCGGTTCGGCCACGCATCTTCGGGCAAAGTATAGGGTGAGCCATTCGCGTGCAGGTCGCATGGTGTAGCGCGCCACGAACGGCAATATTCTTGAAGTGCGCAAAAAATTCAAAACCGGCGAAACCGGAGCATCCGTCGATTCGACTTGTTCGAATTTGAATTTTTCGGCCCAGGCGATCACCGGCCGCCACACCAATTGATCGATGACCACGATGATTCCAATCATCACGCCCATGCCCCAGAAAATCGCGTGGGTGTTGCCGGCGTTCGCCGCGGTTTGCAGGTACGAACCGAGCCCCGGCAATCGCAGATCGCGATCGCCTAAGGTGAACATCTCGCAGGCCATCAGAAAAAACCATCCGCCGGCCACCGACATCATGGAGTTCCAGACCAGCCCGATCACCGCGTAAGGAAATTCCATCTGGGTGAATCGCTGCCACCAGCTCCAGCGGTACACTTCCGCCACTTCGCGCATCTCGCGCGGGATACTTTTCAGCGAAGAATAAAAACTGAAAGTCATGTTCCAGACCTGCCCGGTAAAAATCAGCAGGATGGAGCCCAGTTCCACACCGAGTTGTTTCGTAGGGAAGAGCGAGACCATCGCCAGCATCACACCCGGCAAAAAACTCAAAACGGGAATCGATTGCAGGGTATCGAGCAACGGCAACATGAATTTTTCGGCACGCGCGTTGTACGCGGCGATATACCCATAGACCAACGTAAAGGCCAGGCTGCACAGATAAGCTGCCGCGATGCGCAGCACCGAAAACATCGCGTACTTCGGCAGCGCGCTGGGGTTCAGATTAATTACGGTGGGCGCGCCCACCGGCGTGAGCCAGTAATGCGTCATCGACAGTACGGCGTAAAAAAGCGCGAACGCCGCGAACAAGATTGGCAAATCGCGGAGTAGTGACGGAACGTTCGCCGGAGAGATTCCCCAGGGCATGGTGCCGCGGGCGATTCGGCTGGCGGACACCTTGGGAGTGCGACCGGCCATTATTTCGCGGAAGCATCCTCAGCGGCGGCATGTCCCAGGCGCTCGCCGATGTGGTTTGCCTGATGCAAGTGAAGTTGGTCGGTTTCCGGGTCGTAGGTGAAAATCTCGGCGTAGCGGCCCCACAGCAGGGCGGTTTCGATCTGGCGGTCGACTTCCACCTGGGCGAAGCGTTCGTCCAGCAGATCGCGAAAAAATTCGAGCGGCATGGTGTGGTTCGATTTTTTTTCCAGAGCCGAGTACATCTGCTGCAGCAAGGAAGCATGCTGCAATGATGCTTCGCGGAATATTTCCTTACGAGTAGGAATATCCGCTTCGGCGTAAGCCCGTCCCTGCTCGGTGACGCGTACGTCGCCTTCGTTCACTTCGGCAAAGCCCAACAGCGTGGCCGCGTCCAAAATCGGTAAAAGGTCATCGATCTCGAGCAACAAGTCTTCCGCGATGTGATAGGTATCCTCTTCGCCGCCGCGATCGTTCAACAATTCGAGCAAACCGCCCACGCCGCCCGGCCGTGAGTGCGGCAGCATTTGCGCCGCCGCCTTTTCTTTGTGCCCGCCCTTCGTCGGCGGGGCCAGCTCCAGTTCGGGCTGGGTCATGACTTTGTAGATGTAGTCCACGTACAAAACAAAAGCCGCGGATTTGCGATCACGCGGCTGCTCCAACGGCACACGGAAATCCGCGCGAATGCGCGCCGGGTTGCGTCCCAGCACGATGATTCGGTCCGCCAGCAGCACCGCCTCTTCGATGTTGTGGGTCACGATAAAAATGCTGCGCGTGGGAATTTTCCTGGCTTGCCACAGCTCCAATAATTCACCGCGCAGGTTTTCGGCGGTGAGCACGTCGAGCGCGGAGAACGGTTCATCCATGAAAAGAATTTCGGGCTCGACGGCTAGCGCGCGCGCGAATCCCACGCGCTGTTTCATGCCGCCCGACAATTCCTTGGGGAACGCGGATTCAAATCCATGCAAACCCACCGCCGCCAGAGCCTTCAACGCGCGCTTGTGACGCTCAAAATGCGTGACGCCTTTGGCCAGCAATGGCGCTTCGACGTTGTCAAGCACGGAGAGCCACGGGAAAAGTGCGAAACTTTGGAATACGATGGCCACGTTCGGGCTGCACTTGGTGATCGGTTGGCCATGCCATAAAACTTCTCCGGCCGAAGGCGCGGCCAGCCCGGAAAGCATGCGCAGCAACGTTGATTTTCCGGATCCGGATGGTCCCAGCAGCGCGATGATGGTGTTGGGCTCGACCGAAAAATCCACCGGGGCGATCACCTGAATCTGGCGTCCGTCGGGCTGGGTGTAACTTTTTTCGATTTGCCGCGCTTCAATGATCGGCTCTTCGGCTGCGGTGGGCGCAAATTGCGTGGTGGGCTGGCCCGTCTCGGCGGGAGCCACCGCGCAAAACGGCGCGCCGGAACCGGCGGCCACCAACTCGTCCATCAGGCATTGCCAAGCTTCTTCGGGCAGCGCATCGAGAAAATGTTCCCGCTCGGCCGGGTCCATGGCGTTCACGATTTCGTGCATGTCGTGCAGCGGCCGCGAATGCAGCGTGACGTACGCGTGGTAGTAGGGAAGATGCACGATCAGGGAAGCGGCCAGGTCCACCGGCATTTCGCCGAAGAGCGTGCGCTGCTCTTCGAACGGAATCGTCATGAAAAAATCAGCCGCATCGCGCGCGCTCATGGCGCGCATCTGCTCAATCACCACTTTCCAGTGGCGCAGTTTCAACAGACTTTGCAAATACTTTTTGTCGTTGTCGTTCATAACGGCACGCAAGAGCCTACTACGTTTCTGCGGAGTCCGCGACGGCCAGCGTTCGCTCGATTTTGTGAGGTGTTACAGAAATGTGACATCCGGTGGAGGCGCGATCTACCGCCTGAAAGCCGGTAGTGCTTTGAAACTTTTCTCGCTATTGAAAATCAAACGTGAGGCAGGGTGCGTGGGTCTAAAATGGAGCGCCGCCCAATCTGGCTGGCACTTCAGAACTGTGGTTTGCCGTGGGCGATAAAATTTGTCGGGGCGCGATGAGCCGCGACACCGCTAAAAGGATGCTGCCGAGGTGAATTCAAAACTTGCGCCGGAGGCCGATTCGCCGGTTTCCGCCCCGTCCCGCGAAACGGAATACGCGCTGATCCAGCGTATTGTGCACGGCGAAAAAGAGCTGTTTTACCAGCTGGTTCGGCCTTACGAACGCCGCGTCTACGTGATGGCATTCGCTATTCTACGGAACGAAGCCGACGCGCAGGATGCCGCGCAAGATGCATTGTTTAAAGCATTCAAGCACTTGGCTCAGTTTCGTTCCGAAGCGCGGTTCAGCACCTGGCTCATTCAGGTGACTCTTAACGAGGCGCGAATGAGACTTCGCAAGAATCATCTCGAAATCATGCGGCCGATCGATGAGGTTGAGCAGGAAGATGGCTCTTATACTCCGCGCGATTTTACCGACTGGCGGGAGATTCCCTCCGAAGCGCTGGAGCGTAAGCAGGTTCGCGAAATGCTGGTCAAAGCTTTGGCTTCATTGACGGAAAAATACCGCGAGGTTTTTGTGCTGCGTGATGTGCAGCACATGAGTACGGAAGAAGCGGCCGAAGTTCTGGGAATTTCGGCGGGCGCGGTCAAGACGCGCCTGCTCCGCGCGCGCCTGATGTTGCGCGATTTTCTGGCTCCCGGTCTTGACGGCGCCTGGGCGACCCAGTCGAATTCGCCCAAAGGAATAAAGCCATGGTCCTGAAATGTGAAGATATCTGGCGGGAAGTGTCGAACTATATCGACGGAGACGTCGATCCGCAGTTGAAAGTGGCGATGGAGCAGCACATCGCCGGCTGTCAGAAATGCCGCGCGGTTTTGGCCGGCAGCCGCAACGTCGTCCAGATTTACGGCGACGACCGGGTGTTCAGGCTCCCTGCTGATTTCTACCCGCAGCTTCACCGCAAGTTGGAAGATCGCGTCCAAGGCCCTGGTCGCCGGGCGGGTTCGGCGTGGATTCTGGCAGTCGCCGCCGCGATCCTTCTCGCCGCTTCGGTTTGGGTTGTGAAGGTGCATGAGCGCCCCGCGCTGGAGGCGCATCATACGCTCAGCCCGGAACTGGCCGAAAAGCTGAAAACTTTAGTCGTCGTTACCGGTACCGGTGACTCGAAGTATTTCCATGTGGCCGGATGCTCTTATATTCACGGCCAGACGCGCACCATGTTCGCGGACGAAGCGCTGCGCGAAGGGCTCAAGCCGTGCGACAAATGCCTCAAGGATCTGGCGGAGCAATTGAGCAGCGGCGGCCCGAATCCAGACCAGGATGTGGCTTCGAAAGATCCGGCGATGGATATTGATGTCGACTAGCGTCCGGTACACGCAGAGAACTTAAATCTCCGGCGGGGCTTCGGTTTTCGTTTTGCGCTTCGAACTCTTCCGCGGGGTTCGCGGTTTCAGCGCTTGCAGAGTTTCGGGGCTGGCCGCGATCGCCGTTTCCACGGCCGACTTTATATTCTCTTCCAGTTTGCCGGTAATCTCTCGCAGCACTTTTTGAGCCTGCTCCGTCACTGCCGCAACGCCTTTGCTGGATTGCTCCTGAATCTTGGTCAGGGCAGCGGCGCTCTCCGCCGTTAGCAGAGTCTGCATCGCTTCGGATACCGCTTCGCGCACTTCGGTGGCGATCTGCGTGCGAAAAGTCCCCAGTTCTTTGGCCAGAATTTCCTTTACCAAGTGTTGCACGCCGGATTCGGCGGCGACGCTGGCCGCGAGCGCTTCCTTGCGCGGCATCGCCAGCACGGTCTTCTCGGCGTTGACCGCCGATTTGGGCGCCTCGGCAACCATAGTGGTGACCGCAGTCAAATGCGGAAGGCTGCCTTGCTTGCCCAGGCTCGAGACTGGCCGTTCGATCGTCTCGATCGAGGACGTAAACGAGCCGGAGTACGGCGTGGAGTGTCCCGATGGACCTCCGCTGGTGCCGAACGAACCGAGCTCGACCGGTTCGGTCACCGGTATTTCCAGCTCGATATCTTCCGGGTGTGGAAACCAGTTTTCGGGGGGCACGGCGATGCCCCACACATTTCCCGGTACATCGAACTCCACCGCAATATGAAATTGGTCGCGATAGTTGCTGGGCCGCTGCACCCACACCACGCGCGCCTGCATGATGCGCGGGGCTTTCGGCGCGTTTCTTCGGGTGATCTCTACCGTCAGCTGCGAATTCTTGGGCACGTAGTGTGTCGATCGGTATTTGCAGCCGGTGCAGCTCACCATCACGGTGGCGGTGGATTCTTTAAAGGGCTGGCCGAGCGCGTCGATTCCGGTGACCACAATCGGCACGGTGTGAAGCATGCGCGCGCTCCGCCGCTTCTCCGCTCCCGGATCGTTGGGTGTGGGTATCTCGCTCACTGAGGTCTCGAAGGGTAACCTCTCAACTTAGCATCCCGTTTTGATCCGGCTGAGGAACTCTTTGTCTGGCGTGGCGGAAGGGTAAAGATGCTCAGCTCAAGCTCGCGGCCTGGCGAATCAGCGAGGAGAAAACGGAATGCGCAGCCGCCACTATCATTGCATCGGCGGTTCGGGAACTGCGGTGTCGAAACCCGCGCGCCCGGCGCGTATCAGCCGTGAGAAGTCAGCCGAATGACCCGCAGCTCGGGCCGTTGGATTAATTCTCGATTGCTCGCGCAATTGAGCGAACGGGAGATTACCCGCAAGCAGGCCGTGTTCAAACAGCATTTCGTCAGCTTCTCCGCTGAGCAACACGCGAGGATCGAAACGGGAAATTCCGGCAGGCAGTGGGCCGATCGCCCGCATTTCCGAGAAAACATTGGTGGAGCAATTGCTGGTCACGGCGTTGTACCACTCCGGACGTTCGTGCAGTTGGTTCGCCCGGACTAAATATTGCAGAAGTAACTGCCGGGAATACTCCGCAGTAGCCGTCGTGCGGTAGAGGTCCACTTCTTCGCCGTGGCGAAAATTCGAGCGCAAGCGGATCAAGTCTCGCTCGTCCGCAAAAATATAAATAAGCGTGAACTGGCGGAAAAATCCGCGGATCGCGGAATAGGATTGGCCGACCTGTTTTCTCATCTCCACGGAGATGGCGATGTAATCGTCATCCGCGAACCGGAAGCTGACGATCAGATGTGCAATCCGAGGCAATCCCCAATGAATGAAAGCCACATCGATACCGCGCAGCTCGGATAGCCTTACGGTTTTTGTAACCCACTCACATTTATATTCAGATTCAGTCTGGTATCGGCAATCGCGGTAATTGTGAACCGTTATCACGTCGCCATTTACTTCGGCCCAGGCGGTTTGCGCTACATCAGGCTGCCAGTCGCGATTGTTGGAGGGCTTGAGCGACAGCCACCACAGCAGCACGACGATGAAACCGCCCAGGCAGATCGCCAATCGCGTCCCGTCTCCACGCGCAAAAAAGATGACGCCCGCAATGAACAAGACATAAACAATCGCCGCTGGGACGCGCAGGTGCGGAAAGGGAAGGTCGAAATACAAGGCTGCGGCACACCAGGCGCTGGCCAACAGCACTGCGAACCAGGCCGCAATCACCAGCAACCGCCGAAGTAGCCACGCGAAGGATCTGGCACGGCCACCGTGTGCATGGAGTTTCTCAGCATTTATTTGTTCCGGCGTCATGGGCACGGTTCGTCCAGGGGGAGAATACAACTGAAGCGCCGTCCATAAACAACAGAACGAATTCTAGGTCGTGGCGGGCTTGCCTGCGGTCCAGAATTTGGTGATTTCTTCCAGCGAGCGGCCTTTGGTCTCCGGAATCAGCCAGGCCACAAAAATAATCGTTAATAACGCGCCGCCGCTGAAGCACCAAAACGTGCCGTCGGACCCGAGATGTTTCTGCATCAGCGGGAACAGTTGGTTGCCGAGGTAGCCTACGACCCACAGCGCCGTAATTGCGATCGACATTCCGCGCCCGCGAACTTTGGTGGGGTAAATTTCCGAAATGATCACCCAACACGCCACACCGTTTCCAAATGCGTGGCCGGCCACAAAGGCCATCACTAATATCAGAACGGCCACGCCACTTCCATGAATGTGGTAAAACCACCCCACCAACGCGAACGCGACGAATTGAAGACTCGAGCCGGCCAGCACCAGCGTCTTGCGCCCGGCCTTATCCACCAGCCACAGGGCGAATAGCGTAAA
>Ga0302306_10000278_pt1 | contig 36299 bp, 33 predicted proteins | sample III_Palsa_E3_1_FD_198761 | JGI IMG/M metagenome (GOLD analysis project Ga0302306, IMG submission 198761) | Peat permafrost microbial communities from Stordalen Mire near Abisko, Sweden - III_Palsa_E3_1 | ecosystem: Environmental > Terrestrial > Soil > Palsa > Peat permafrost | place: Sweden...
TGATTTTGATAATTCTTTAGATATATTAAAAAAATTAAAAGTTTATAATTATCAATGGACTGATGCTTCAACAAAATCAGATCCAATTTATCAAGGATTCTTGGCACATGAAATACAAGAACATTTGCCAACAATAGTATTTGGTGAAAAAGATTCTAAACCGGATGAAAAAGGTTTTTTAACACCACAAATGATGGATCATAGTAAATTAACACCATTTTTAACAAAAACAATGCAAGAATTATTAGAGGAACATGAGAAATTAAAGGAATCGTTTAACGAAACTAAAGTGTCTTTTAACGAAACGAAAGCCTCTATTAACGAGTATAAATCCTCTAATAACGAGTATAAATCCTCTATTAACGAATCTCTAACAGTTCTTCAAAATAATTATAAAAATCTTCGGGATAACTATGACGTTATTCAGAAACAAGTATTGGATTTAATAAATAAAAATCTAGTATAAATTTAAAGAAATGTTTTCAAAGTATTTTAATTCTTCAAATAATAAAATTGCTGAAAAATGTGTTAATTTTTCAGAAAATAAATTTTATAATAATATTACGTATAAAATTAATGATAATATAATGGAAGTTTATGGTTATCCGATAGATCAAAAAGATAAAGATCTCTTAAAAATTTTTGAAATTGAATTAAAGTTATTAACTAAACTTAAAATATATAATGGTAGTTATATCATTGACACTAATGGTTATTGTATAATTAATGATATTTGTACAATAATTTCTAATAATCAAATTTTTAAATTAAAAAATATAAATCAAAATTTAATAAATCTTTTAGAACAAATAAGTAATAAAAATATATTTAAAAATTATTCGTTTTTAGAAAATGTAAATAATTTTATTATAAATCATCCTGATATAGATAAATTAGAATGTCCAATATGTCTTGAGTTAATTCATGATAATATGTATGTGCATGTTGATAAACATTTCTTTCATAAAAAATGTTTAGAAACGTGGTTAAAAAAAGAAAATTTATGTCCAGTTTGTCGTCAATTTGGTTCTAAAAAGAATAAAAAGAAATCTAAAGTTTTTAAAAAGAGATCTCTTAAAAAATCAAAAAGTATTATAAAATAAATATATCTTCAGGAACATTTTGAATATGTTTAATAATGGATTCAACAAACACCTGAATTCTTTTATTAAATTCTTTTTTATAGTTAGTTATAATAAATGTCTATAAATTTGTCTAGGTGGATTACAAATAACTGGCCTGTATTATCGCAAATAAGTATTGGGTCAGTATATTTTCCTGGGTCTCATGATAGTTGTGCTTATATATCATCATTTGATAAAGGTACATCATTTTATAATAGTTTAAATGAACCTTATTATAGTTTAGGTTATTTTCCAGATATCGTTAATAATTATACACTAACTCAAAATAAAACCATTACTGAACAATTACAAATCGGTGTTAGAGTATTTGATTTTAGAATATCATTTTACGATAATGTTTATGTGATATCTCATACGTATTTTTTAATTTCTTTATATGACGCCCTCCAACAAATTAACGCTTTTTTAACAATAAATCCTAATGAAATTATAATAATAACTTATAAAAATGATACTGAACATACATCTACTATAAATTCAGATGGACTATCTGGATTTATAAAGGAATGCTTACCAAATTTAACTACAACATTAAATACTAATAATGCTTTACAAACGTTATCTAATATATTTACAGGAACATTTAGAGTTTTACTACTTAATAATTCCGAAGATATTACTGATGATTGGTATAATAGCCAAAATATTAATGATTTTATGAATTCTTATTATAATTTTTACCAGAGTACGAGCGCTCCAACAAATATCCTAAATATATTAGAAGCCGTTTTAACCCCTGATTCAAATAGTATTTTAACAAATATCGGAATAGGAATAGGATTTGGTATTGGTATTTATATTCCTGTTATAATTATTTTAATATTATTTTATAAATTTTGTAAATATATTTTTTATTATCGAAGAGAAACTGTTGTAATTCCTTATAGAGATACTTTTTTACAAAATCAAGTGCCTGACACTGAACTTTCTTATAAAATTTTTAAAATTTTCTTATATTTTATATTTTTTATTGGGATTTTTTTGGCTTTTATTTATACTGGCTTATTAATTTCATCAAATATATATGGTCTTTACTCAAATTCTCAACAAATCAAAGGGAAATTTTTAAATAATATCGTAAATAATAATGGGAAATATAATATATTTATGTTAGATTTTATAGATTCTGATCTAACTACTGCTATAATTAATAAAAACTTTTTATCTTAAAAATCAAAATGTATTATAAAATAAATATTCAATTGTAAATATATCTTCAGGAACATTTTGAATATGTTTAATAATGGATTCAACAAACACCTGAATTCTTTTATTAAATTCTTTTTTATCAGCAATTATAGGAATATCGGTTTGTTTGCAAATTTTAAAAAGACTTTTTTCATTATCAAATTTATCGCAATTAAATTTAATAAGAATCATTGGTCTAAAAGCCATATCTTCAAATAATTCATTTATTCTTTTCTTTTCACATAAATTATCATAATTTTTATGCTGTTCTTCATCATTTTCAGCACATATCCAATGACTTAATAAATCTATCATTAAATCGGGTCTTCTTTTAGAACATCCACTAACTGTTTTATCACGAGTTATTTTATCGTAATTTAAATCTGGATATTGTTCTTTTAATAATTTAATAACAGCATCAAATACATGATTTTCTTTAACTTTATAATTTCTAGACATTGGTCTATTAGGAAAAGTAAATCGATAACAACGAGCACAATAACCTTCATATAACGAATTTGATATTTTAGTAGGACATAATTTACATTTTTTAGATAAAACATCAACTGCATTTGCTGCTTTATTAGGACAATTAAAGCACCAAATACCAACAGTTTCACCTTCTAAATTAAAATTTGGTCGTGCTTTACCACATGGACATAATTTATGTTTTACATCAACAGCATTTGTTGGTTTGTTAGGACAATTAAAGCACCATTTACCAATTGTTTCACCTTTTAAATTAAAATTTGGTTGTGCTTTACCGCATTCACATTTTTTAGATAAAACATCAAGTGCTTCCGGAGGTTTATTAGGACAATTAAAGCACCATTTACCAATTGATTCACCTTCTAAATTAAAATTTGGTCGTGCTTTACCGCATTCACAGACATCATGTTTTACATCAACAGCATTTGTTGGTTTGTTAGGACAATTAAAGCACCATTTACCAATTGTTTCACCTTTTAAATTAAAACTTGGTTGTGCTTTACCGCATTCACATTTTTTAGATAAAACATCAAGTGCTTCCGGAGGTTTATTAGGACAATTAAAGCACCATTTACCAATTGATTCACCTTCTAAATTAAAATTTGGTCGTGCTTTACCGCATTCACAGACATCATGTTTTACATCAACAGCATTTGTTGGTTTGTCAGGGCAATTAAAGCACCATTTACCAATTGTTTCACCTTCTAAATTAAAACATGGTTGTGCTTTACCGCATTCACATTTTTTAGATAAAACATCAATTGCTTCCGGAGGTTTGTCAGGGCAATTAAAGCACCATTTACCAATTGTTTCACCTTCTAAATTAAAACATGGTCTTATACCGCATGAACATACGTAGCGCCATGTTCTTCCATCATATTTAAACCATTTTTGTTTTTTTTCATTCCATTTCATAGCACCTTTAATTAAAGGTTCTTCATTAAATAAAGAATAATCAATTTTTATTTTAGGACTATTAATACGAAGTAAAGACATTTTTTAATAAATTAAGTCATAAACCTTAGTGTTTATTATTTTTTGATTATAATAAATTCATCCATCTATTAGCAATTGACGCCCAATTATATTTACTATAGATATCTCCATAATTATTATTAGAAACGTTATTAGACATAGTTTCAATAATATCAGAGACCCATTTATCAAATTCAGGCCCTTCTTTTAATGATGTATCAAAATCATTAGGAAGTATGATACCTCCAAGATAAACCTCTTTAGTTAATTTTTCTGATAACGCTCCAACTTTGGATACAATTGGGATACAATGATAACTTAAAGCCTTTGTCAATGAAATACAATCAATTTCTGGAAAATTTGTTCCATAAATAAAATATTCGGCTTTAGCATATAATTTATCAATTTCATCAAAAGAAAGCCTACCAAGATCTACAAATCCCTCAGTATTTTTCATAAGTTCTTTAATTTCTATGACCCATTTAGATATTTCTGGACGATTATCGGATTCAAGACCACCTTCAACTAGACCCATCTTAAAACCATATGCCCAATGTATTTCAGCATCTGGTATTACTTTTCTAATTAATGGTAGGGCCCTTAATAATGCTGATAAACAACGATCTGGAGATGATGTATTTATTATTAAATTTTTTTGCTTAGATATAGATAATAATTTAGAATTTCTATTAATTCCATTGGGTATAACTATGGCATTTTTTCCCAAACCTAATATATTTTTATGAAAAAAACTTTTAACCATTATTTTAACGTCTTTTAAAGAAACTAAAGTATCTTTTAACCATTCTGGATTAATTGCGTCATGTAAATCTAAAAATATTTTATTTGAATTAATAATATCTAAAACATTGGAAGGATCACGCCAAATTATCGTAGCATATGTTTTAGATTTTGGAGTCCATTGAAAATATTGACGATATAATACTCCTTGGTCGATAATTTCTAACAAAGGACTATCAAGGACACAATAAACAATAATTTTAAAATTTTTCTTAACAAGTTGTCGTGATATATTAATAACTGCTTCTTCAGATCCCCCTATATTTTTAGAAGTTGGAGACCATTTATTAGAAAATTTTAGATATGAACCAGGACCACAATAATAAACTATTGTTCTTTCTTCAAAATGTTCAATAAGAAGATCTCTGCGAACCTGTAATATTAAGGGATTTTTAACTATCGTATAATTATCACGAACGGCAAATGGAATTTTCCAATTTTTATCTAAAATTTCAAAAATTTCTTTAAGTTTTTTAGAATTATCTATATTTTTATAACAGTTTTTAACAACTTGTAGAGCCCTTTGATATTCTGGATTTTTTGCTAATATTGATGCTTTAAGATCATTAATTAATATTTGATCGGATGCTACAAGATCTCTTACAAAATTATAACCTAATTCCTTAACTTCGTTAGCAAATCTTCGAGAAACAGTATTAGTAGTGTGTGTAAATTGAGTAATAACCAAATATGAAGGAATTATCATAATATTTTGATATTGATTTTTAATTAAATGTAAGCATTCTGTTATAGTATCACTATTATTAAATTTATTTAAAGACCAAAATTTTTTAGTATAACATAATGTACTTTCACTAATTGTTAGATGTTCGTTAGAATCGCTAGGATCTGGATCAAAGGCTTCGAAAGTTTTATCATATAACAAATCATAACAATTTACTTTAGAACACCCAACAAGACCTCTATCTTCCTTTAATAAATTTTCGAGATATAATAAAGTCCTAATTCTAGCGATAACTGACATTTCTGGATAAAAATCATCATCGTCCATATGAACTAAATAATTATATTTCGCTAAAGAACATAATAAATTTCTTTTTTGACCAATTGTTAGATGATCTTTTATTTGAATTAATTTTATTAGAGGGCTCGTATTTATAGGAAGTTCTTTTTTAATAAGTTCTAATGTATTATCCATATGATCGCTAACTACAATCCATTCTAATTTTTCACGGGGATAATCAATTTTTAGATAATTTCGAACCATTAATTTAGCAAATTCGGGGCGATTATAAGTTGGTGTTAATATGGATATATAAGGTAATTCATCGTCGGTTATAGTTGGTAAATCTAATATTTCGTTATTAGTCTTAAGTGGAACTTTTAGAGAATATTTTAACATTATCTAAATAGATATCTAATAAATCTTTAAATGTTTGTTAATTATTAAAAGATGTCTCGGTCAAAGAAATTTTTAAAAAGATCTATAAAAAAATCTAATAAAAATTCGTTAAATCATTTATTAGAGGGCTTGTACTCGTTATTATTAGAACATACAACGACTATTAAAGGCCTTATTAATATATTAAAGAGTTCCTTTTTTAAAACTCCAAAAAGAACTCAAGTTAAATCATGGTCAAAAGATTTCGTATTTTTTAGATTTGTTAAAGAAATAACAAAACCTGAAGTATCTACAAATTTTGTTAATATTTATATAAAAGATGATATTAGAGATCTCTTGAAAAAATCCAATGATTTCTTTATACACCCTACTTCAAATATATATGGACCGCTTCTTAATGAAAATCCAGAAAATTGTAAATGTCATTATGAATATATTACGCCTAAACTTGAAAATCGTTTAGAATTGGAAACAAAGACCGTTAATAAAAGATGTCGTGTATCTTTTAGTAAATCTCTTAAACTTTTAGAATTTGATAAAAATATATGTGATGGAGGTAATGAAATCGGATTTGTCGATAAAATACCAATAACTAAAATATCCTTTATAACAATTTATAAAAAGGATCTAGATAAAATTCCCAAATTAATTTTAAATTTGTTAGACACTTTAGAAATTAAATTAATAACTTTTTAATAACGTTATTAGTCAATAACTTTTGACGTTAATAAATTTTTCGAAAATTTTCAAGTCCTTTAAGAATATCCGATTTATCTAAGAAAAATTCTTTAAATTTATAAGTTTTAGGCACTAATGTATATATAATAAGATTTTTTGAAGGCGGTAATGCTCCATGTAATAACTCTAAGATATCTTTATCTAATTTATCAGTAGTTTTTATCTGAAGTCCTGTATAATTATTCAATAATGAATTATCGCGTTTTGTTAGGACCCTCTTAATTTCCTTATCAAAATTACTTTGATCTTTTTCGAAATAATATGTAAATGAAATACAACCAGAAACAGATCCAATTTTAGATTCCATTCTAGATGCTAAATTAACGACGATACCGAAGACATCATCAAATTTATTATTTTGTAATATTGTTTTAATTTTATTAAAGCGTCCATAACAAAACCCTAGACGTATTCCAAATATAACTGGACCTCCGTTTATAGTTAAACCGCGGGGTTCTGGAATTGATTTGAAGATATCTAAAACTCGTTTTTTACTATAACGTTTTGTAATATCCTCAATAATTATATTATTAAAATTAGCCATATTATTTTGAATACATAATGAAATATTAAGAACTTCTTTAAAAGACCATGGACAAAATATCATTAATGCGTCCCCAATAGTTTTAATAACTTTTGCTTTTTTTCTATTTTTTTTATTAAAATTTTTTACAATATTAAAAATTATTTCGAAATGTAATTCGACAATATCAAAAATATATTCTTGCCAATTTTTGGAAACATCAGCAGACCATAGTTTAGATGATGCTTTTAAATCTGTAAAAATAACAGCGCCAAATACTGGTTCTGTTTTATGATGTGAAATTTTATTAATTGGTATAATTGAACATCCTGACATTCTTTAGTATTTATCAATATAATAAATTAACAAATTTTTAGGAACGTTAATAGTCATTAACTATGACGTTAATAGTCATTAACTATGACGTTAATAGTCATTAACTATGACGTTAATAGTCATTAACTATGACGTTAATAGTCATTAACTATGACGTTAATAGTCATTAACTATGACGTTAATAGTCATTAGAAAGTTATCCAATATGTTTGCATTTGCTGATTTAACATTAGGTATTTGCTTTGTATCAGAGAGTTATAATAATCCTTATGACGCTTATCAAAACCATAAACATAATAAAAAATTATGTATTGTTTCTGATAAACTTATTTCAGTAAAATGGGCCGTATCATGTGCTAACCACGTTTTACATATATTTGAAGAAAAATATCCCGATGATAAAAGACCTCGAAAAGCCATTAAAACCGCATCTAATTGGATTAAAAGACACATTAACGAAGTGCTAAGCGACACTTCTCGCTTCGCTAAAGATCCTTCTGAAAATATTCGTATAGATGATGATGCTATTGATGCTTATACTTATTATAATGATGCTGCTGCTTATTCTTATTATATTTCTCATATTGCTGTTGATTATGATGTTGATTATATTGCTTCTTATACTGCTATGGCTGCTTATTATGCTGCTAAGTCTTCCTCAAATGAATCTTTAGAAATTAAATGGCAACGTTATTAGTCATAACTATGACGTTATAAACTTAATCAAATAGTTTATGAAGATATATTAGTGTTATTGGTTAAATCACAATATCAACGAATTGATAACAAGTTAGAAAGATACCTAAAGAACTTCTTGAACATATTGCATCTTTTATAACTGGTTAAGACATAAGTTTGACAAATTCTAAAGAACCCTTGATAAATTATTAAGAACTTATTTAAAGACACTTTAGTTTCGTTGAAATGTCGTTTGCATTCGCTAATAAATTAGGAGAAAATGTATCAGAAAGTTATAATCCTTATGATGCATATCAAAACCATAACTATAACCAGAAAAAAGAATTATGTCTTATTTCTGATAATAGAGTAATAAATATCTTAGATACTAAAATGATCTCAGTAAAATGGGCTATATCATGTGCTAAACACGTTCTACATCTATTCGAAGAACAATATCCAGATGATAAAAAACCTCGAAAATCCATTGAAGCCGCATCTAATTGGATTAAAGATCCTTCAGAAAAAAATAGAATGGTTTGTAAAGATGCTTATGTGGATTCTTATACTTCTTCTCGTATAAATAACATAACTAAAAGCGCTGCTTATGCTGCTTATGCTTCTAATAGTGCTGCTTATGCTGTTTATTATTCTTCTTTTGTTGCTGCTTATTTTGCTGCTTCCGATGCTTCAATTGCTTCACCAAATAAATATTTAGAAATTAAATGGCAACGTAAAAAACTTAATCAAATAGTTTATGAAGATATATTATTAGCGTTTGTAATGACACAATATCAACGAATTGATAACAAGTTAGCGAAGCGAGAAGTGTCGCTTAGCACTTCGTTAGTTAGAAAGATACCTAAAGAACTTCTTGAATATATTGCATCTTTTATTTATTAAACGGCCATTGACATTTTAATAGTATCATGCGATTTATAATTAGTCAATTCAAAATCGGAATATTGAAAATTAAATATATGACTAATTTCGTTTTTAATAAATAATTTAGGTTCCATATAAGGTTTCCTTAATAATTGTTCTTTTAATGGTTCAATATGATTAACATATATATGAGCATCTCCACAAACATGAATAAACTCATATGGAATCATATCACAACAATGAGCAATCATATGTGTCAGTAAAGAATAAGAAGCAATATTATAAGGAACTCCGAGACCAATATCACATGATCTCTGATACATCTGACAACTTAAATATTTTTTATCATTTTTATCATGGACATAAAACTGAAAAAGAACATGACATGGCATTAAAGACATTTCCTTTAATTGTGATACATTCCATGAAGAAACAATATGACGACGGCCATAAGGATCTGTTTTAAGACCATTAATAAGTTCAGCAATTTGATTAATACCTTGACCTAAATATGAAGTTTTACAATCAACATAAGGAACTCCACTAAAAATCCATTGATGTCCATAAACAGGACCAAGATCTCCTTCATCGCGATTAGTAAATCCTAATTTATCTAAGACATCTCTCGAAGCATTTGCTGACCAAATTTTAGACCCTCTTTTCTCAAGTTCTTTAGCATCAGTTGAACCAGATAAAAACCATAATAATTCTTCAACGATTCCCTTAAAAAACATCTTTTTAGTAGTTAAAAGAGGTATCTGATTATCTTCTAATGAATATCTGGTGGTATAACCGAAAATTGATAACGTATCGATACCAGTTCTATTAGGTCTTAACAAACCTTTTTCTAGGACATCCCTAACTAACGATAAATATTTTTCTTCATTTTTATTTCGATAAAGATATTCTGAAACTGATAACGAAATGTCTGATAACGAAACAAATTCGGTTTGCGAGCCCTCTGATATCGGTATAACATAATTATAGGTGATATAAAAATCGTTAGGCATTGTTGGAAAGAAGGTATCACAATTATAAATTTTTGATAGACGGTTTAAATAAACTTTATAACATAATTTTTTAAGAAATACTTCTTCAAATAACGAGGAACCTCCAATAATAAATATTTCACCAAAATTCGCAATCTTTAGGGCATCTTCTAGATTATTAGCGAATTTTAATAATGGGTTAGTAGAAGTAGTTGTTTCAGACCTTGTTAAAACAATATTTAAACGATTTTTAAGGGGTCTATGGGCTTCTGGAATTGATTCATAAGTTTTTCGACCCATAATAACTGTATTATTTGTAGTAATTTTTGTAAAAATAGCCATATCTTCTTTAAAAGACCACGGAAGATGTCCATTATAACCAATACCGTTCATTTGATCACATGCTACAATAATGGATACCATGTTTTTATTACTTAATATTTATTAGGGTATTTTAAAATTTGTTAGGGTGTTAGAATTTATTTAAAATTTGTTAGAGGTTTATTAAAGGTTTATTAGAGGTTTATTAGAGGACCTTCGTTTTAAAATTTTTTAATTTTTATTAGGAATAATTAAAAAATGATGTCAAAAGAACCAGAACCAACAGCAATTGATATTATTAGACATTTAAATAGAAATTTGTATAGTTCAATTCTAACTCCAAATATTATCGATCCAGAACCATTGAAGACCTGTCAATATAAAAATAATTTATTTGCTTCAATAATTCATGGAAATGCATCAAAAACTCCTGAAAAACAGCGTTTAGAAATTTTTAAATTATTAGCATATGATCCTACAAATCATCTACTATATTATTTGTTAGGATCTCTTTTTAAAATGGATAATTTATTAGATCAAGCCCGATCATTTTTTAGAATTAGTCTTCATTATAATCCAAAACATATTGATTCTTATTTAGATCTCGCTACTATTTTTCATAAAACAGATAATCCATTAGCCATTAAAATATTAGAACATGCATTAACTATATCACCCGATGATCATAGAGTTATGAACACATTAGCGGTTTGTTATGCTGATCATAATAGATATGAAGATGCTGAAAAAATGTTATTAAAAATTCCTCGTATTACTACTAATAATGATAACAAGTGCGAGCCCTCTAATAACGATGTCCAAATTAAGTCTCTAATTAATTTAGGAGTTATTGTATCATCTATGGGACAAAATGAAAAAGCAATTAAATATCTCGAAGAAGCAGAACAATTGGCTAAAATATCTGGTGATAATGAAGCCTATAATCAAGCACATATTGGTATTCTTCAAAATAAATTATTAATCGCTAATAATACAACATCATCTGATCCAAATGACTCTGAATATGATTTACAAATTCAAGATCTAAAACAAAATTCTAACAAAAATAAATACGAATACGCACTGGCTGAACATTTAAAAATTAATAATTCATTTAATGATAAAGAACATATAATTGATAATAGTGATCCATTAAAACCAATTACTAAATTTATAGATTATGTTGGACCTAACACAAACCTTATTAAAGAACGTTTAGCGAATCGTCCTAATAAAAAATTACGTATTGGTTATGTTTCATTTGATTTAAGAAACCATGTTATTAGTAAATTTATGATGAATATTCTTAATAATCATGACACCGATCAATTTGATATTTTTATTTATTATACTTATAAATTACATGACCAAATAACAGTAGTTCTTAGAAAAGTATGTCAATCGAAAAATATAACATGGGTTGAGTGTTGTACTTCTACAGATATAGAAATTGCGCAACATATATTTAAAAATGAAATTGACGTTCTTTTTGATTTAAATGGACATACTGAAGGAAATCGGTTAGGTATTTTTAAATTAAAGCCAGCACCAGTACAAATAACATATTTAGGTTATCCAAATACTACTGGTCTTTTTGAAATGGATTATCGTATTACTGATTCAATTGCTGATAATATTGAAACTAAACAATTATATTCAGAAAAATTATTACGTCTCGCTGGATGTTTTATAACATATCATCCCCTAATTTATAATATAAATACTAATAATTTTTTTGATATCTCAGTTGAATGGTCTAAAAAATCAGATGATCCAATTATATTTGGAGCCATTAATAGACCCGCTAAAAATAATCCAGAATTATTAAAGACTTGGTCAAGAATATTAAAAGAGATACCTCATTCTAAATTTTTAATAAAAGTTAAAAATCATAATAATGAAGATGTATCTAATAAAAATTTTATAAAATATTATATGGACGCACTTGATGTTCCTGAAGATAGATTAATATTAGTTTCTTATCAAGAATCTAATGATGCATATTTTCAATTATTTAATAAAGTTGATATTCTTTTAGATACTTTCCCATATTCTGGCACTACAACTACTTGCGATGCTTTATATATGTCTGTTCCGGTTATTACATTATATAATAAAAATTGCCATTCACAAAATGTATCAGCATCTATTCTAACTAGTATCGGACTTCATGAATTTGTTGCAAAAGATATTGATGATTATATTAATATCGCTAAAAGATTAGCAAATCCCCAAATAGTCTGTAATTATCGCAATAAAATTCGAGACCAATTTATTAAATTTATTTTAGCAAAGGATTTTATTAAAGATTTTGAAAGAATTATTAGGGTTGCTGCAAATATAGATATAACTAATAATAGTAAAACAATTGTTAAAAATATTTAAAAAACGTCTAACCCGAAGAATGATCTAATGCGCGCTGTAGAGGGTCTCCATTTGCAAACGCTCCTTGTGCTAATAACATTTGCCCTGGTTTTAGAGATTTTTCAACATAATAAAGATTTCCATAACTATTATCGCCACTAGATCTTCTATCCATTGTAGAAAATTTAAATTTTTTTTTCGAATATTTTTTATTAATCTTTTTAGAAAATTTAGATTTTTTTCTATATTTCCTTTTTGAAAAATTATTAAAATTATTTGGGACCCAACAATTAGTAGTTCCTGTTATCGGTATAGTATTTCCTGATAATAATTGCATTTATTATTAGGCAATATAATTAATCTAAGTCTTAATTTATTAAGACATAAGTCTTAATTTATTAAGACATACAACCAAATGTTTAGGAACCCTTAACGTCATAGTTAATGACTAGTAACGTCATAGTTAATGACTATTAACGAAACTAAAGTGTCTTAAATGTCTGGTTTTGCATTCGCTGAATTAGGAGAAAAGGTATCAAAAAGTTATAATAATCCTTATGATGCATATCTAAACCGAAACCGAAATTCAAAAACAAAATTATGTCTTGTTTCTGATAATAAAGTAATTCGTATTCTTGATACTAAAATTTCATTAAAATGGGCTGTATCTTGTGCTAAACACGTTCTACATATATTTGAAGAACAAAATCCCGATGATAAAAAACCTCGAAAAGCCATTGAAGCAGCATCTAATTTTATTAAAGATCCTTCTAAAACAAATCAGGCCTTTTGTAAAGTTGCTTTTTATGATATTGATAATGATACTACCCATGAGGGTTGGCTGGTGGCGAACAGGGTCGCTAATTCAACCGAGGAGGCTTCTTGTGCTGCTTTTTCTGTTTATTCTGCTTCTAAGATTGCTGTTTATTATCCTGATGTTTATGTTGCTACTGCTTATCATCCTTATAATGATGCTTATTATGCTTCTTATTATGCTGCTACTGCTGCCCCAAATAAAACTTTAGAAATTAAATGGCAACGTAAAAAACTTAATCAAATAGTTTATGAAGATATATTAATATTGTTGGTTAAATCTCAATATCAACGAATTGATAACAAGTTAGTTAGAAAGATACCTAAAGAACTTCTAGAATATATTGGATCTTTTATTATCGGATAATTTCTTCAAAATATTTAAATAATAAATGAGAAACTTTAGACCAACTATAATTTTCGTTAAGGTATTTCAATAATTTTTCGGAATTTAAAGGGGATTTTTTAAAATTTAATACAATTTCCAAAAAATGATTTCCATCAATTTCGTTAATTTTTTTTCCAGAACTATCGATAACCTTAGATCTAATAAAATAAATAAAATTCTTATTAATCTCCGGATCATTTTCAAATATAGGTTTAGCATATTCAATAGACGCCCCTGTTTCCGGTATAACAATTGGTCTCAAACAAGATAATGCTTCTAACGGAGTCAGGTTAAATCCTTCGGCTATAAAAGGCGATAAATATAAATCACCGGCTGAATATAAATTAGCCATTTCTTCATATGTTAGTGTATCAAAAATTAAAATTATATAATTATTAATTAGGTTGTCAATTTCAGAAGAAGTTATATTTAATTGAGGTAATTGATCTAGATATCCCTTAACAATTAGTTGAGAATTATAAAGATCTTTGGATCCTTTTAAAATTAGTTTATAATTTTTTTTTTGATAACGATTTACAATAATATTTAAAACTTGTAAAATAAGAAGAATACTTTTATTACCAGTTAGTGCTCCTATATTTAAAAGAACTATATCATCATCTTTAATATTATATTTATTCCTAATCATTTGGCGACCATTTTCTTTAAATTGTAGAAGACCACTAGAAACTCCATGAGTGATAACTTTATTATGATTATTAGGTATTTTAGCAAATGTTAGACCATCTGCTGACCATTTTGTAGGAGCCGTAAAGTATAGTTTATTTATATTTTTATGAATATGATCAGTTATTTCTAATAATGAGGTTTGAATAATGTTATTATTTTTAAAATAATATGGTTCTAAATTATTAAATTCTGCTGTATAAAAAATACAAACTGGCCATGGATTTTTAACAGTAATATCATACTCATAAGTACATCTATATTCTAAATCGATTTTATGAAGATCTTTATTATATTTTTGAAAATCCATTAAAATCTTATTTAAAGAATCTCCATAAACTAATTTTTTAATTTTAGACCATTCGGGGTTATAATATGGCCTTTCATCAATATAAAAATTAATACGATCCTTATAATTTTCGTAAAGTGCTAATAATTGAAAACAATTGATAATTGCGTAAGAATGTGCAACGTTAAACCAGCCGCTAAATAATATATTATATTTTTGCGTCATTTAATATTATTTAAATCATTCTTTAAGTCTTAATTTATTAAGACATAAATAATATTATTAGCCCGTTAATAACAAACCTTTAGAAAATCCCAAACCATTTCTTTTTAAGGTCATCTGGATTTAAAAAATGTGGATCAGCGACTATTTCATAGTTTGAATTATTTGTATTTGGTTTTAAAAACAGATGTTTAAATAAATAGTGGTTTATAATCATATCTTCAATTTCTTTATTAGATATCTTTGTTTTTGTAATTTCCCGAATTTCATTAATAACTTCAGTAGGATCATCGCCATATTTAATTTTTTTTGATAAAGACATCAATTTCATAATTTGCTCTTCAATAATTTCAGGAGTAGTATCCTTAGAAATAGTCTTAAATTGTTTAAATATATTATTAGTTTTTAATAGGATATTTTGAATATCTTCGTTGGATAGAGTTTTGGTAATTTCTTGAATTTCTTTAATAATAGGATTAATATCAGTTTCCTTTTGAAATTTTTGTAAAAGATCATCTATTTTAGAAATTATTTGATCGTTTTTAGGATCATTTATAACGTTATCAGATACTTTAGTTTCGTTATCTTTAGGTCGACCGTTTTTTGGTTGTTCGTTAGTTCCTAAAGACCAAGGACTAATTACTTTTTTAGGTATTTTTTCTTTATCCGTAAGGAGGTCATAATAATACATTAGGTTTAAAGTAGTTGGTAATTCTTTAAATATTTCTTCAACCCTCTCATCAGAAAGATTTAATTTAGACATATGATCCCTAACAAATTGGGCTGATAAGTTTTCTCGAAGACCTACTAACGACCAATCAATTTTATGCGAATATCTTATTATCATTTCTTCAGTAAATGATTTATTAAGGACAATTGAGGACCAGATAATTTGATTAAAAAATAATTCAAAAAATCCATCGCGAATTTGAATATTTTTACAAACTTCTGACATATCAAAAAGTTTCTGAAATTTAATTAAAAGAGCATAATTATTATCAAAAATAATTGGATTTTGAACTAAAACATTAAAATTAATATTATCTTTAAATAGATTAATAAATTTTTCTGACATAGGTCGCTTTGAAATAATAGACCAATCAAGAGTATCTTTATGAATTTTAATCATTCTTTGAATAATGACATCATCAAAATTACTAGAATAAATTTTAGCATACATAAATTCTTTAGATTTTGGATCAGGAACTTGTGGTAAGGAGATACTAGGATTAGGATTAAGGACATTTTCCCATTTATGTTCAGGTATTGGTTTATTATCAGTTAGACCAATATTAAAATCACTAATATAAGTATAATTTAAAGAATCAGCCGTATAAAATCCAGATGGTAGAAAATCACCATATGATTTTTTAGAAGGGATCGCTTTAATGGGTTGTGGTATAGAATCTTGACTTCCTGTTATTGTTGGTTTAGGTAGTAAAGAAGTGGCTACAAAAGTAGGAGCATTTTGAGAACAAGCGCTAATAGATTGAGGATTAATTTCTCTCTTGTGCATATAGGTATCGTCATAATGACTAATTCCGCTATTACCGAGATTTACTGTTTGATATTCAAAATCATAAGGGCCTGTTAATGGATCATCTAATTTTGCATATATAGGACCAAAGTTATCAGACATCTACTAATAAATATACTTGATAATATATTACTTATTTTTAAACGATATTAAATCTTTAAGACTTAATTTATTAAATCTTTAAGAACTTTTTCATAATTTTTCATAAATTTTAAAGGTTCCATAGATTCTAAAAAACTGGTTCTAATATTTTTTTTAAAATAATTAATAAGTTCCCGATTACCGGCTAATAACGACGCTTTATTTATATAGTCTTCTGGATTATTTGCTATAAGGCTTTCGTTATTTTCTAATGATGACATATTAGATAATATTGAAGCAGATACATTTGTTGGTCCGCTATTTCTAAAATCGTTATTTTCTAAAATCGTTAAAACAGGAACCGACATATATAAAGCATCGCAAGTAGTTGTTGTCCCTGAATAAGGATAGGTATCTAAAAGAATATCAATTTTATTATATAATCGGAAATAAGTATCGTTATTATCCATATATTCAACTAATATTAGACGATCTTCTGAAATCTTTAAGACGTCTGTATAATAATTTTTAATAAATTGATCACGTGTTTTTATTTTAATTAATATTTTAGAATTAGGAACTTTCTCTAATATTTTTGAACACATAGACATAAATATTTCATTATTTTTAGCAGGCCTATTAATAAGACCAAAAGTAATTTCTGAATTATTTGTTAAAGACACTTTAGTTTCGTTTAAAAGATCTGGTTTTATATCAAAAAATTGACATTGACTGTTATAGATCATCGGGACATAATTTAAAAAACATCCCGACATTCTCAATAATTTTTCAGAATAAAATTTATGACTTTGATCGACAATGCTATCAGTGATCCTATAGTCCATTTCTAATAGGCCAGTAGTATTTGGATAACCTAAGTAAGTTATCTGTATTGGTGCTGGCTTCATTTTAAAAATACCTAATCTATTACCGAATGTATGACCGCTTAAATCAATAAGGATATCTATTTTTTCATTAAAAATATATGCAGCAACATCATTATCCGACATCGTATTAATATCTAACCATTTATTAGATCTTTTTTCGATAAATTCTGACTTAATATAAAAAGTTATTGGATCATATAATTTAAAATTATAAAAAATATAAATTTCAAAAAGAGAATTATCGTGATATTTTAAAATATTAAACATAAATTTAACAATAGCATGAGAACGTAAATCAGCCGAAACATAACCAATTTTTATACGGTTGTTTAAAAGTTTAGGAACTTTTTGACCAATTTCATAATATTTCGTGGGAGATTTTGGAAAATAATCATTAACTTTTAGATGTTCCTTTAAAATATATGAACCCTTTTCTAGAGTATTATTTAATAACAATAACTTAGTATGTAGCGCTTCTTTATTAAGACCTAATTTATCATAGATATCTAAATCAACGCTAGCACTGCCAAATCCATAACCCATTAATGATCTCAATGTATTATAATTTAAAGAAGCCTTTAATTTAGTTTCTTCATCAACTCCTACGGTATTTATTAACTGTTTCATAACAATATCAGCATCATTATACATAAAACTATCCATATAAATTAGAGATAATTCAAATAGAGCCGCTGATAGAATATTGATTGGTAAGGGTAAGGATATAGTATTAAAAGAAATAACCTTTTTTAAATATCTAATCGCTAATTTATTATCGATATGATGATACATCTGTCCTAATTCAAAATAATTATTAACACAGTTTGGTTCAAAAGAGATACTCATATTAAAAAAAGTTCGAGCATGATCCTGTAAATCCAAGGCTTTATACGATAGACCTAATAAATAATATATATAATAATTTTTTGGATCATAACTTAATAATTTAATTAATTCTGAAATTTTAACGATATGAGGCTGATTTTCAATTTTTTTTACGACGTCCTGAATAATGGCTGATTTATAATTAGAGATATCTGTTAGAGATTGTGTTTGATCTGAAATGTCTTTTAACGAAACTAAAGTGTCTTTTAATATTTCATTATTAATTATTTCATTAAGGGCTATAATTGGTTTATCAAGATCGGACATCGTTATTAATGATCTCTAATGATTCTTTAAGACCTAAATAAATTATATTGATATATTTTAAATGGCTAGAAGACGTTTTAATAGACACCGTAAGATAAGTCGTATTAAAAGATATATAAGAAATCCGCAATCTGGTCTAGCGGATTATTATGTTTCTCAAGATAAAATAAAGGATTATAATAAAAAAATAGAAAAGGGTCCGTCATTTTTAAATAGACTGACTGGTTCTGAAGATCATGTTCGTAATCATAGCATTTTTATGAGAGATCTTGAGAAATCTTCAATGGGACCTAAATTATCTCGCACCAAAGCAAAGATACATGATAATCTAAAAAATGCTCAATTAAATCAAGAAAGAATTAAAGTTCTTAAGAAATCTTTACCAAAAGATATAAGAAAACATATTCAAAAATTCTTAACCAAAGATAAATTGATTATATAAGACTAAATAAAATATTTAATATTATAAATGAAATTAGACAAATTAAAAAAGTATAATTGGTTTGAATTTTTTAATAAAATAAGTCCTAAATATTATAAACATTATTCTAATTATGCAGTAGAGTATGATATATTATTAAATAATTTTATGAATATGATTAATTTTTTATATGTTGATATAGGTATTGTGATTATATTTTCAGATTTTAACAATGTTCATATTAAACACAAAAATCGTGGTAAAAATAACCAATTTTTGAGACCAGTATATGAGTATGATAATAATTGTTTAATGTTAAAGTATGCTATAAGATATTTAAAAAATAAAAATTTACGATATTGTTGTGTATTTTGCCCTAATAATAATCATATGACAACTTTAATTTATGATGATTTTTTAAGTAAAATATTTTTTTTTGATCCACTTAATTATCATTTTTTAGATGGCTCAAATATAAGATTTGATTCAGCATTTATTACGTATATAGAAGATATGTGTAATTATATTAAATTTGACAGACTAATTATATTAGATTCTAGTTATTTAATTAATAAATATTATGTTCAAACCCGTGAATCTAAAAATAAAAATAAAAAATTTAAAAAATACGACAATAATCTTAAAGGATTTTGTGAGATTTGGTGTATGATTCTTATTCATGCTAGATTTTATTTTCCTCATTTAAGTATTGATATATTACAGGATTATGTGTTTTTTAATAAGGATTTATCTATTATGGTTAGATCTTATTTGTCATTTATATTAAATTTAACATTTTCTGAAAATCCTCATTATCAATTATCTTTAAAAGCATCAGATTTTTTATAGTTTTAAATTTTTTAAATCTAAATATTTTATTAGGATCCATATTAACGAGTTGGACCCTAGTAATTATCCTATAAATTTACTAAATTGTTCTTCATTTAATTTTTCACGACAAGTGGGGCATATATAAATATTTTTATCATATATTTTTCTTGCACATTCTTTACATATTAAACAAACACATTTTATACAACCAATTAAATTGTTATTATATTCTATACAGACACTACATAATCTAATATTAACATCTAAATATTGTTTTAAGTGTCTTATAAATATTTTTTTATCATATTTTTCAAATGTTGAATATATCAGGTTAAATCTTAAAGGTTGATTACTTTTATAATAAAAATCAATTTTATCTTTATTATACACAAAAACACATGAATTTATAGGTATAAGTATATCTTTTTGGATGTTATCTGTTTTATATAATATTATTTGTTTGTATTCTTTTAAAAAATCACTTAAATCTCCCAAAATTATATACTCTAATATTTCATTTTCTGAATAAAAATATGTTATCAAAGGTAGTAATTTATTTATAAATTTAATAAGATGTAACTCTTCATCAATTGTTAAAATATCTTCGTCAAACTTGGAATAAATTCCTAATATTGTAAGTAAATTTTTACATAAATTTAAATTTATAGTAGAAGGATTTTTATAAATTTTTATAAATTTTAAATATCTATTAAATTTGAATCCAAAATACATATATTCTGTTAAAAATCCTATAATAAATTCGTTATTTTTATTTAATAAATCTTGATCTGTTAAAATATCTTGTCCAATTTTTTCTTTACATAAATTTAATAATTTTCTACCATATAACTTGCCATTTTTATATTCATTCATGATCGGTGTCATTAACTATGATGAAATGCTAGGGTTTTCCTAATTTGGTTTTGGATATTATTCAAAATAATAATTAATATGTAATTGTTGTAAATTATATAAAGATCCATATTTTTTTATAAAATCGTTATATCTAACAAGTGCAAGCCTATCTAACTCTAATAATTCTGAAATTGCTGATATTTCTATAAATGGTATTCCTAATACTTCTAACATCTTCATAAAATTTTTCGATGAACCAATTAGAACTGGTATCGTCCCAACATATAAAGATTCCCAAATGCGATGACAATCTTCACCATTTCCACGAGGACAAAATGAAAAATAACAAGATCCTAATTCTTCTAAATATTCTTTAAATGGTTTATTAGAATTAGTCCTAAGACCTAATTCTAAACATTCATTTAACCATTTTTCTCGTAATATATAGGTTTCTTTACTAAAATTAATATAAAGGTTGTTAGTTTTTTTAAGGAGATAACTTTTTGAAGATATCGTATAAAGATCTATTAAATTTCCATGAGCCCACATAGAATTGGCTATACCGATCGGCAATAATTTAACTTGATTGTTAAGGGGAATATTAGGGTTTTGAGAATAAATTTTATCAACAAATTCTAGACCCGCTAACGAGTCTAAAGAATGGTCAGAATTATGTAAATAAATTATAAATTTAAGTGATCCTTTATCAAATTTTGGATTATTAAATATATACTTAACGACATCGGAAAGCATATGGGTATATATAAAAATTTTTATTTTTTTTTTGTTAGAATAATTTAAAAACATTTTATTTATATTTAGGATATCGTTATCGGAAATATTATTAAAATGACAACCAATAATTAATTTTTTATTATTTAAATGGTCAATATTTTTATGAAATTGGTTAATATCTGGTCTTGTAATTATGATATCACATAATTCACAAATTCTATCACCTGTTATGATATCTTTATAAGCGATATCGTAAATACTAGAAGCCTGATATAATTGTTTAGAATGTATATGAAGATTGTTAATTGGCTTGTCAGCAATGACATCATTGGTATGATTAATAATATAATATTTTAACCCATCAGTAAATTTTTTAGAAATTTTATAATCTGAAACTTTAAAAAAACAAGTTTCGTTTATAAATCCTTTAGTAGGATTATCAAGAATTGTTAGAGGATCTGGATTTTCGTTAATATTTCTAGGATCGATTCCGAATAACGTCTGACCAATGCATGCGGCGTCGTATATATTATTAGAGGACTTTGGATCTAAATCTAATTGGATTAAATGAGGATATTTAGCCAATATCGACATATCATTTTGAAATTCTTCGGAATTTTTAGTAAGATTAGTAATATGTTCTGTTAAACTTGAAGAAGCCTCTTTTGAATTATAAAACATAATTGAAGGGATAACTCGATTTGGAGAATCTTTAGCCATATATATAGAATTTTTGTTAGCGAAGCGAGAAGTGTCGCTTAATTTTAACTCATTTTCTAATAAATTTTTATAAATCATTACGTCATTTTCGATATGAATAAGTGGCTCCTTTAACGAAACTAATGTTTGCAATAAAGCATTAATATAAAAAAATCGACAAGTAGTAGAAAACCAAAATGAATCTCGAAATTTTTGTAAATTTTTTTTCTTAAAGTAAAAAATATAATCTAAATAATTTTTATCAGTTTTTAAATAAAGATCTAACGAGGTCTGTTTAATAATTTGAATATTTTTTTGATCGATTATTGTTTTATTTAAATTTGTTTGAAAATCTTCAATTAAAGAATCACTTAATATTATATAAATTGCTAAATTATGATTAAAAAGTATAGTTTGATATATTGAATCAATTAGGTAATTATTTTGTATTGAACCTATATGAACATATATAAGCGAAGACATCTAATTTGATCTAATGTTTTTTAAACTATTTTTAAACGTCATAGTTATGACTAATAACGTCATAGTTATGACTAATAACGTCATAGTTATAACCTATTAAGATATCATTAATAATATCTTCTATATTGTTAAAAAGACTTTTATGGAAGATTCTTATATAAATTTTTATCAACCTCAACAAAACGAGGAACAACCTTCAAGTGGTTTATCTAAAACTAGTTGGGTCCTAATAATATCCTTTTTATGTCTAATAATTATTGGTATTGTTCTTTTATTAGGGTATTTAGGTATTATTCCTGGTTTCCTTAATACAATTACAACAACTACAACAAATCTTAATACATCCGCTAATTCTTCAAATAATAATCCAATCAATCCTATAATACCGACACCAACACCTATGCCGACACCTATACCAACCCCGACACCTATACCAACAACCTTTCAAACAAATCCAGCGGGACCAGGCTCTACTGTTTATACATTGCCGAATATTAATGAAAATGAACCACTAACTATTACTATTAATGAATTAGCACAACTTTCAAATCTTTATACACCAAAACCAATTTTTATTTAATAAATTAAGTTTTAGAAGTTTATCGAATTTGTCGCTAAACTTCAGCATCTTTTTCTTCAGAACTATCATAATCTATATCAGGTTCTTGAGTTCCATCAGTAAATTCCCAACCAACTAATGAAATCTTTTTAAATTTATTTGTATTTATAAAATTACGATAAAACGTAGTATCTCTTGCATAATAAATAACAACATCATTATCTAGATCATCTTTAACGATAACAGGATAATTTGTAATTTTTGTTGGTTTATTAAATGAAACTTTTCTAGTTTTTGCTTCTAAAGTATCATATCGTTTTTTACCAGATGACATTTTAACCCATAAAGTTTTAATGTCATCTAATTGGGCATGAAAAAGTCCCATATTAAAGGCTTTATAGGCAAAATAGATATGTGCTTTAATTTTATGACCATCAAAATCAGTATTAGATAATTCAACTGATACTAAAAATCCACCTGATCTCCATCTATTTTCTTTAGTAATATATGCAATACGAGATCCTAATTTAATTTTATTTATGGCTCTTGGTTCCATAGAAATAAATCCTTGTTCTCGAAGATCTACTAAATAATCATCAAGAACTCTTTGATTAATTGTTCCTTGACCATCAACTATTGGACCAGTATTAATACGTTTTTGTTGTGAAATATAATCACTATCAGGAAATTTAGTATTTTCACTGGGTATCGCTAAACGTAATAAAGAAGCATCATAAGGGGCTCTTCCTGGTTTCTGAATTAATTTTTTAATTTTTTTACGAATGGGGGCTGAAAGATTTTTATATTCTTGGGATTCAAATAACGATTTTTTAACAATTAGGGAAGATTCTGAATCGTTATCTGAATCGTTATCTGAATAATCGGAAGAATTATCTGACGATGAACCTTTAATTATTATAGTCTTACGACTAATAGCGGAATTAGTCATAGGTGAAGAAGATCTAGAACGTGATCTAGAATGTGATCTAGAATGTGATCTAGAATGTGATCTAGATCTCTGTATAGAATCTTTTTTAATAATTTTTTTTAATTTCATTCACGATCTATTAACGAGTGTCTAATCCTCTATAACCCTCTATTAACTAATAACTAGGGATTTTTTAAATTTTATTTAAAGGTTTCTAATAAATCTTTTTGAAAGTTCTATGAAAGTTCTTTGATGAATCTCTTAGTAGTTTTGCGAATTTTAATTGTTGCCTTAGATTCATTATTTAATAACTTTCTAACTATTTCTCGCATATTTTATAATAACCTTTCAACAACCTTTCATATGACTTAATAAATTAAGTCTTAAACCTTTCAAATAACTTCCCGATTTCCTACAAAAACACGCTACTTTTGATAAATTTGGTCCATTGAATAAATATTTGAAAAACTTTAAAGATTCATTGACCAATTTTTATCAACTAATATATGTTTTCTAGATAAATTATCTATCATAATATCAGAAAAATATAATTCATACGGTTTATTTGTTTCAGTATAAGTAAAAATATTTGGATTATCAATTAAGAAATATTTTAGATCTGAACCTGAACTAGATCTTACAACAGCGCTAACATAAAAATGCACTAATTGATCTTCGTTAAATTTAGTGCATGAATAAATTAGACCTTTATAGAGACCATTTTCGTGAAGTAATTGTAAATTATTTTCGGTAAATGAACTTTTAATTTGTATAGATTTACTTTCATTATCATAACCATCGTCAGTAATACTAAAAATATTAGTATCAAACGGTTTATTATGTTTTATGAAGTAATTTGAAGCCCTTTTGGTTTCGTTAGTTGGTAGCCTGATTGATTTTAGAAATTTTGCCATAGTTTTGTTAAAAGACACATATAAATTTTTTAACAAAATTATCCTTAGGGTTAAAATCTTTTTAATTAATAAAACCTTATACCTTACCAAACAATCAAATAATCCAATATAATAAATATCATGTCATTATTTAAAAATCCATTTAGACTTTTGTAAAAAATAATATTCTTAAACCTTTAGAGGCTTTATAACTAATATTCATTTAAGACACTTTAGTTTCGTTAAATAACTCTAACTAATTTCTAACGAAACTAAAGTGTCTTTAAATTTTTGTTAAATTTTTGTTAATAATAAATTATAAAGAACTCTAATTAATTATCAAAAAATCTTTAACAATGTCAGACAATTATAGAGTTTATCAGACAGTTCTTAAGATGTTATTGAAGAGATCTTATTTACCAAATCCAGATGATCCCGTAATAAATGATTTAGAAACTTTTTTAAAGACACCCGATATAACTATTTTTAGAACTTCGCCTACTAAAGGATCAATATTTGTATTTTTTCCAACAGAGGACCCTAAAGTTGGTGTTAAGCCAATTCGTTTATATCGCACTGAAATGGATCTAAAAAAAACTAAAAGGGCTATTATCGTGACGCAAGAAGGTATAACTCCATTTGCTAAAGGTGAAATCTTAAGTATGACACAAGAACCAGAACCAATTATTATTGAAATTTTTACAATGGCTGAATTAATTGTTGATATTACCGAACATGATTTAGTCCCAGAACACATCCTCTTAACCGATCTAGAAAAAACCGAACTTTTAAAAAAATGGTCAATAAAAGAGCAACAATTACCTAAAATTACGATGTCCGATCCTATATCCCGTTATTATGGATTTGAGAGATCCCAAGTAATAAAAATTCCAAGACCCTCTGAAACTGCCGGAACTTATTATAATTATAGAGTCGTAATTTAATATTTTCTTATAATAACGAAACTAAAGTGTCTAATAAATGGGTCAAAATACTTCTAAATAACAAATAATTTAACAAATAATCCAATAAACTCTAAAAGTTGTCTATTAATTACAATGTATCTCAGTAATGATCCTAATAGAATTAATATGTATCATCAAAAAATTTCTAGTTGGTTATCTAAGACTTCTTTGGAAATTTATACAGTGGATTCTAGTGGATCTTTTTTAGATATTAGACATCCTCGATTACATCAATATTCATTTAAACAAAATCAAGAATTTGTTTTATTTGACCCGAGTTTAGTTGAAAAAGATTCTTTATTAAGGGCTTATCAGTTTTTTAAGAAAGATTTTAAAAATTACGATTATATTTTTAAGATAACTGGAAAATATTGCGCGCCTGATTTAGAGAATGTCATTAATAACTTAGACATGAATTACGATTTAATATTACAAACAAATGATTCGTCATATATTACGAGACATTCTAGTGAATTAGTTGGTCTTAGTTCTTCAAAATTTATAGAAATTATATCACAAATTGATAAAAATTTTGAAGATACTTTATATAATATTAGGAATAATTATAGATATCTGATTATAAAGCCGTTAAAATTAGAGAGACCTCTTATATTAACTGGCGATAATCGATTGTTAGAAAATCTTTAGAGAATTTCTTTTAAGTCTATAGCATTGTTGTTTAATTTACTATTTTCTTGGATATTGTTATAATGGGCCAAATATCTTCTCAAATTGTCAATGACCCTAATAAAAATTTTCCAAAAATTAAGGCATGTCTCCTAATAACTATGTATATTGGCACAAAACGCAGAGAAATGTATGAAAATAAAATAAAATGTTGGTTATATAATACAAATTTTGAAATTTATACAGTTGATTCTTCGGGTCAATATCTAAATATAATTAGTCCTAGATTACACCAATTTTCATTTAGACAAAAACAGGATTTTGTAGCATGGAATCCATCTTTAGTTGAAAAAGATTCAATATTAAAAGCATACTATAATTTTCAAAATGATTTTCATAAATTTGATATAGTTTTTAAAATAACTGGAAAATTTTATACGCCTGAATTAGAACATATTATAAATTCTCTAAATATTATAAATGTAGATTTAATACTTCAAACCAAGACAAATAATCTACATTATATATTTAGACATGATAGTGAATTAGTGGGGATCAGACCAGATTTAATAGTTGAAATAATGAATCAAATTGATTGGGGATTTGAAAACACTCTCTACAGTGTTAAAAATAATTATAAACATTTTATATTACCAAAGTTAAAATTAGAAGGTCCATTAGTATATTCTGGCGATAATAGACTTTTAGAATATTTATAGACCTCTATAAAATATTGACTATAATTAGAAGGACCCTATCAATTATGAAAATAATAACAGTAGCAACACACTCTGAATCCTACTTTCCCTTATTTAAAGAATCGTGTTTAAAGAATAATTTAGAACTTGTTGTATTAGGTTTTGGTCAAAAGTGGTCCGGTTTCTCGTGGAAATTTCATTTAATTTCAGAATATATAGAAGATTTACCATTAGATGAAATAGTAATATTTTGTGATGCATTTGATGTTATAGTTCTTAATACTACAGATATCCTATCCAGATTTCAATCATTTAACTCAGATGTAGTAATCTCTTCCCTAAATATGTCGAATAATCTTTTAGATTACATTAGTAATAAATCTTTTCCTAAATGTCATAATAATAGTATAAATACTGGGCTCTATATGGGAACAGTATCGGGACTTAAACAATTATTTCAAGATTTATGTTTTATGTTTGATTGTAATAATTTTAAATTAGATGATCAAAAAATGTTATCTATGTTATGTCCAAGTTATATGGCCATTGATATAGAATCATTAATTTTTTATAATTATGATATATTAAATAATGATATAATTTATCAATCTAATAAAATTCTTACTAAAAATTCAATAGAACCATGTATAATTCAGGGACCTCGTAATCAAAATTTAGATAAAATCGCTAAAATTTATGGTTATAATCCAAAATCACTACTAACAATTGGTCCAATGTATGCATTTATAAAACGAATTCCATTATATATTACTGATTTTAATACTGAATTTGCCTGTTTAGCAATTGTTATTATTTATTTAATCTTTTTTATTAAATTTTAGAAAGTTATCTAAAAGTTATCTAAAAGTTATCTAAAAGTTATCTAAAAAGTTATCTAAAAAGTTATCTAATAGGTCTTTAAAAGTATTATGATAGTTATTTGACGAATCTCTTAGTAGTTTGGCGAATTACATTTGTTGCCTTTGGATCCATTATTTAATAACTTTCTAATTATTTCTCGCATATAATCTAATAAATTTTCAAATAACTTTCATAAACCTTTCAAATAACTTCCCGATCCGGAGCAAAAACATACTACTTTTGATAAATTTGGTCCATTGAATAAAACATGATAAGACTTAATTTATTAAGTCATAAAGTAGGATGTTTTTGTAGGAAATCGGGAAGTTATTTGAAAGGTTTATGAAAGGTTGTTGAAAGGTTATTAGAAAATATGCGAGAAATATTTAGGACATTATAAAAAATGAATATATGACTTAATAAATTAAGTCTTAAAGGCAATAAATAAATTCGCCAAACTACTAAGAGATTCGTCAAATAACTTTCATAAGACTTTCAAAGACCTGTTAGATAACTTTTAGATAAACTTTTATAACTTAATAAATTAAGTTTTATAACTTAATAAATTAAGTTTTATCAAGGATTTAAAAAATAATTAATTTATTTGAAAACCATAAATGGAAAGTCTTCCAACAAATAATTATCAATTTTTTAAATATTTATTTTTTATTTTTTTATTTATTTTTATATTTTATATTTTATATTTATTTAAATATTATGAAATTGAAAATTATGAAAAAATTATAAAGAAACCCGATATTCTTAGAAAACCATATATGGGATTTAATACATGGTCGGCCTTTGGTTCGGATATATCAGAAAAATTAATTATGGAACTTGTTGATATAATCTATAACGGTCCGCTAGCAAAGGCTGGTTATAATTATATAATTATAGATGATGGTTGGGCTCTTTCTGAGAGAGATCTTAATGATAATTTACAACCAGATCCTAAAAAATTTCCAAACGGTCTCAAATACCTTTCTAATTATATTCATTCAAAAGGTCTTAAATTAGGTATTTATACTAGTGCTGGATCTAAAACTTGCCAAGGTTTAGCAGGTTCTAAAGATTTTGAAGAACAAGATGCATCTCTATTTAAATCATGGTCAGTCGATCTAGTTAAATGTGATTTCTGCGGTGGTTCTGATACATTTTATAAATTTTGGCCAAATTTTCAATATAAAAAACATTATGGTTTAATGGCAGAATATTTATATGATACTAAAGATTATCCATATTATCAAAGTTCAGGTATCGTTTATAATATATGTAATTGGGGTTTAAATAATCCGGAAACATGGGCTTCAACTATGGCACATTCTTGGCGTATTGATTTTGATATTAGACCAAGTTTTATATCAGTTTTAAGATGTTTCGATAATTGTATTAAACATAATCTAATAAATGGCCCAAATAACTTTAATGACCCTGATATGTTAGTTGTTGGAACTAAATATTATCTTGACTCCCTAACAGATATTGAAAATGAAACACATTTTTGTTTATGGGTTCTTCTAGCCGCTCCTTTAGTTCTTAGTTGTTCATTAAAAGATCTTTCTGAAAAATTATTGGGATTGATAACTAATAAGGAATTAATTGAAATTAATCAGGATCCATTATGTCTTTGTTGCCAGTCGATTTATTCTTCTATAAAAAGTCAAATCTTAGTTAAAAAGTTAGTGGATGGATATTGCGTTGCTCTTTTAAATAGATCTAATAAGGATCTCGAATTATCTGTTGATTTATCGACGATTTCTAATAAATTTCCAAAAAATATTAGAGATCTTCTTTTAAATAATCTAGAAAATACTCAAATAATTACTAAAAAAGTTCCTAGCCACGGTATCTCAATATTTAAAATCTCTTAACATCCTTTAAGACCAAATAATTTTATCTGGGACTTTATCAAATCTAACATGTAGCCAAGGAACGTCATAACCCTGTGTATTAAGATATACTTTACAATCTTCCCCAGATTTTTCGGAACTCTCAAATTGCTCAATAACCATCTCAGCAAATATCCTCCAAAATTCATCAATTTGTTTAACTGGCCCAAGTTTCATAAAATTTGAGAAATGGACGTAAGTATTTTTATTAGATCCTTCGATAGGTTTTGGAACCAATAGTTTATTTCCACTAGGGCTAATAAATGTAGTCCAATATTTAGAACCTATGACATCATTGGCATGATTAATGACATCATATTTAGGATCATTTATATAATTTATAAATCGAGTTGGGTCTTGTATTCTATTATATAACATTGGAGCATCTTTTACAGTAAATTTAAAATATTTATCAACTCTATTAAAATCCCTAGTGCGATTTAGGGCAGTAATCTTAAATAAATATGCTTTAAAAGGGACATTATTGAGAATCTTAGTGCATTGAGACCTAAACGATTCAGAAGATTTAAGAAGATAAAACCCACCTTTAAGACTTAACTTACTACCATCTAAATTATAAAAATAATAATAAATTTTAGAAGGACCCTTATACTCTTCAACAACTTCAACTGACCTTCTAGATTTTTGTTTAGGTTTTTGCTTAGATTTTCTAGATCGTCTTTTTGTTATCTTTAAAGACATCTTTAGAAAGAACCAATAAATTTATATTTTAACTACACTTTGTTAAAAGACACTTTAGTTTCGTTAAAATTTGATTATATCAATACCAAGGATCTTCCATAACCATCATCTTGTAATTCTGCTAGCCCAATAATCCATTTAGATTCTTCAAATTTTCTAAAATTTATGTGAAATAATAATTCCTCTAATATTAGTTTAGTTCTAATATATCCAAGATATTCGTCAGCGTTTGTTATAACAGGATATAAAATTGGTTCAAATTCGTTTATAATATAATTTTTATTTAATTTATCCTGTAATTTTTTAACTTTATTTTTTTTCTGGTCAGCATCGTTATAGGGAATCATCATATTAATATTTATACGAACATAAGAACCAATATGTAAATTTTTAAGAGATGTGTTAAAATATTGTTCTAATTTTTTAATTTCTTCTATAGATCCGTCATCTTTATTAGACACTTTAGTTTCGTTAATTAAACCAAATTTCACGAGATCTTTATTAATATCCATAACTACGACTACGACCGAATGCATTATCTTTTGAAATACTGACCATTTGTAAATAACTTGATCATGATCGTTAAAAAACACTAATTCTTGTTCTGGTTTTTTATTTAATGACACATAATTTATTAGACCACTATAATTTTCATCTGGCCCTGCTGCTTTTTCTGATAGAGGATATAATTCATTATTTTCATGACTAACGTATCCTAACATATATTCAAATCCAAATCCAGAATATTTTCTAAATAGTTGTCGATATTTTTTATAGATATTATTTGATGTTATCATAAAACGTTTATATTCATCTACTACGTATAAGATGTTATCTCCAGAAATCTTTATAAAAAGACATAGAGTTATTTTATATGGGATAATTAAAACTTTAAAAACATCACTAGCCAATTCCGAAGCATTTAAAGTAGTAAGCGGACGAACTCTAGGAAATATTTTATCAATAGGAATATAATTTAATAATTTTTCAATACTTCCATAGTTATGACTAATAACGTAATTGTATAACGGTCTTTGTTCAATAATCCAAAGATCTTCTGCACATTTTAAAATAAAATCCTTAATTGATTTCTTATCGTTGTTAAATATATTATTAAGACCGTCAAAATTTCTATAATTTCTATAAGCAGGATGAAATGCTGATCCATCAATTTCAAATTCTTCTTCGATACCTTCCGATAATGACCTAACTAAATATATAGTTTCTTTCTCGAGATTTTTTAGACCATTGCTTTTAACTGCTAATATTTTAACAGGAATCCACTCCCCATTATGACTGTTTTTATGATTAGTCTTGACAATTATTGTATCATTAATAGAAATTGGTATAGAAGACCAAGGATCGCTATTTAATGATGACAGCGTTCCCGCAAATGCATCAATAAATTTATTTTGCTCTAACGTTTCGCTATATTTACTACTTTTAATCTCTGATATATTATTATCAATTTTTTCAGAATCGTTATAGCCATCTAAGAGAAATCTCTTTAAAAATTCTAAATTTTTCTTATTAAGTGGCTTACAACAAGGATAATAACGATTATCTATACGCGATTGACACCCCATTGGGTCTATATATTGATTTTTAGAAGATTTACAAAGACCATTAAATGAAAATGGTTCAGGTCTCATTACGACTTTAGTTCCAGTAGCAACACGACACATAGTATCTTTACTTTCATCTACAAGACCAATTAGGTTTTCATGAATATTAATTAATGAGCCATCAGTAAGATTTTTTAGAATAACATTATTTTCTATTGGTGATCTATCAATAATTTGATATTCAATATCAGAAGACCATGACATTGTATCTTGATTAAATAAAATAACTTTAGCATTTTTAATTTTATCTTTGAAACCGGATCCAGTAAATAATAGGGATTTTTTAGTTGGTTTTTTAGCAGATCCTAATATAGTTTCTATTTTTTCTAGATTTGAACGTTTAATAATAAATAAATCGACATCATCTAGAGATTTTATAAAATATTCCATATAATTATGAATAAAATTTTCCATATTTAAAAGTTCATTAATAAATTTATCTTTAGTTGCTTCATAATCACTATTATCATTTATTTTTTCTTTATCAAAAACGGTTATCTGCATACTATTTTCAAAAACCATTAGGGAAAACATTAGATCTCCTGTTATCGAGGATCCTTGAACAAAACATAACTGAAATTTAACAGAATATCCATTTTTCGTAAGTTTATGTTCAATTATTTTATAACAAAAATTAGAATTCATGTAATCTTTTATTTCAGGATTCATTGTTAAATATTTCGATTTTATAGAAAATAAATAATCTAAAAATAATTTTATATTTAATTGTTGTTTATAAACTATAGTAGAAAAAATTGATTTAAGAAGTTTCGTTGGTTCTTTTAATGGTTCTTCTATAGCGCTCTCTATTCTAATAAGGATGTAATCAATAATAGAATCTGTATTTTTATATGGAATATTATCAAATAATATATTTGAAGAACCTAAAATTGTATCATTAGATTCCTTAGAATAAATTTTAATACTTGTTCCAGATCCATTATCGAAATTTTTATAAAATAAAAGAATAGGTCCAGTAAAAAAAGCAGGTTTTTCAGTTATTCTAACAATTTCTGAATAAGGAATACTAGTATCGCTAAAATTATCATCGGGATTAACTAATAACTTTTGTTTCATGATTAATGACATCACAAAGTTATTTGGACTATTTCTATATAATTCAATAAACGAATTTATATAATATTTTTGAGTAAATTCATTATTTGGAAAAGAAATGGTTTGTTTATAAATTTGAAGACCTTTTTTAGTTAGAAAAACATTTGAAAATTTTGCAGAACAACCCTGTTGATGATTAATAGGTTCTTCACTATTATTAACTAAAGAACATAAAGAACAATAAAAACCCGATGGTATTACGTGTTTTTTCTTTTCTTTAGTAGATCCAACTAATTCAAAATATTCTTTATGGATGGTTATAGCAGTTAAATAAGAAATTTCTATGATTACATCATTGGCATCACTAATATTAAATTCATTAATAAATTTTCGAGCATCTATTAAATTTTGATTTGATGCTTCTTCTCTAATAATATATTTGGCATAAGTTTTTAGACCGTTAAAAGTTAATTTGACATTTGTTATAAAGGGTATAGGACAATTAGTTTTATGTAATTTACCTGAATTTGAACAAGAATCGCAATAAGTTCCAATTGGTATAAATTCGCTAGGGCTAGTATATATTCGAATTTTATCATTTTTATCTATATGTTTGGCTAAAGAGGCTCTAACTAGTCCTAAACCTGACGAAGTATCGATATTACTTAATAATTTGGGAACTTTTGCAATTATTTTTGACTCGTCGTTTCTTTGTAAAATAGCAGTTTTTTCTTTGTTAATAACGACATCTAATTGAATTTTTTTTATAGTTTCTTCTAAATTAAATTCATTAGATGTTATAATATTAATTGTCATTTCTTTAATGTTTATTGGTTTTAATAAATCTGTTAAAGACATCTTGGAGGACCTTTCTATTTATAAACAATATTTTATTGTCTAAAAAGAAAAATTAGGGTCTTAACGAAACTAAAGTGTCTTAACTAAACTAAAGTGTCTTAACAAATAGGATTTATTAAACAAACAACTTCTTGATTTTCTTCGAAATCATTAGGAAAATTCGTAAGAGACCCTAATAATCCTCCAAATGAAATTAATAATTCGTTAGAGGTTTTCTTAAATACTAAACCATTCATCATATAATCGGCTTCTTGAGTATTCGTTAGTTTATCGGATAAATGAAATTCAAAAGACATAGATGATTCATGGTAAAATTTAAAAAATAAGTTATGTAAATCTATTTCTAACGAAATGTCTTTTAAAGTATTTGTAGCAGATACTCTAGATACATTATCAAAGAATTTATCATTTTTTGAAATTATTTTAAATATCATCTATGTCTTAATAAATTAAAGTTTTCTAAATTTTTCTATAATCTTTGCGTAAAAAATTATTTAATAAAATCCAATAATTATTTAATTATGTCTAACGGATCTGTATCAATATCTACAAGCGATTTATTAGTTCTTTTAGAGGCTACTGGTCTTTCGTTAAATCAAAAAATATATTCCAAGGAAAATGCTGAAAAGATTTTTAAAGTTTGGAATAATTTAACGACTGATATTGAGAGACTAAAAAGAAATGCTGTATTTAACCAACTATACCCACCGATTTCTAAAGACACACCTAACGAAACTAAAGTGTCTCTTAACGATCCTCCTCAATGATTATTAAAATTATCGTAAAAATGTTTATTAGGTTTTTTTTTAGATTTGTTAAATTCTTTGTTAAATTCTTTAGGTCTAGTTTCTGTTTTAGCATAAGTAATAGTTTTAGCAAATCCAATACCGCCTTTATCATAGACATCTCGTAGTGCATTAGTAGCATTTTCTACGGTATCAAAATTAATAAAAGCATAATTAACTTCCGGATTAATTTCGATAATATGTAATTCAGTAAATCCAGTATATTTATTAAAGATATTTAATAAAATTTCTTTAGTATAAAATGGACTTAATAATTTAATATATAAAGTATTAACTGGACATATATTATCAAAGGGATAGGTTTTTGGTTCGTTATTAGAGGTCTCGTTAATGACATCATTGGCATGATTAATAGTCTCATTAATAGTTTTTTGTTCTGGATTAATTATATATTTATAAATATCACTACATAATTTATCAATATCTAATTGTTCTAATGAATTTAGGGAATTTAAAGAATCTTGTCTAGTATTTTTTTTAGAGTTTTTTTGAAAATAGATTACTTCATCTTCTAAGAGGTTTGACATGATGGATGTCGCTTGGATATTAAAAGACCTATCAAAGACCTAGCGCAACTTTTTTTTTGGTCTAGATATTAACAGCACCAGCAATAGTCATAGAAATACCAATAATTAGTAGAAAAATCATAAACCAAAGGAGTATTTTATTGGCTTTCATTAGAGATTTTTTAGCGAGACCCCATAGAAAGAAAATCAGACTAATTACGATAAAAAATACACCAATACCTAAAACTTGATTATAATCGACCATCATTCTTTAATAAGTTTCTTTAATAAGTTTCAAGATTTTTTTTAATTTATTTAGTCTTAACTTTATTTTCTTTGTTTTCTTTGACATCTTTCCAAGAAGCCGCAACCATTTTAAATACATCCGAAGGTGCTAGACTAGGGTTTTGTTTTTGAATTTCAGCATATTTTGATGCCATATATTTATTAT
>Ga0302306_10000292_pt1 | contig 35607 bp, 37 predicted proteins | sample III_Palsa_E3_1_FD_198761 | JGI IMG/M metagenome (GOLD analysis project Ga0302306, IMG submission 198761) | Peat permafrost microbial communities from Stordalen Mire near Abisko, Sweden - III_Palsa_E3_1 | ecosystem: Environmental > Terrestrial > Soil > Palsa > Peat permafrost | place: Sweden...
CTCCGCTAAAGGCTCGGACTCAAAAGACGTTTTTTCACAATAGGGTTTCGTCCCCTATTAAACCAACGTAAAAACATTCAATAAAAAAACCGTCCCATAATTCCTTATGAGACGGCCTCTTTTTTATTTTATCCAAACACTAATTATTCATTAACACTATTCTCGCCACTTACAGGTTTTGTTGTGCCGATGTTCTCATTAGCTGTTTGCAGTTTCTTAAACATCTCGCTGCCAATAAGCGCATCGATCAAGCCGCTACCACCGTTGCCGTCCTTACCGCTTACCAAAATATCAGGTACTAATTTAATACCGTGACTTGCTAAAGCTTCGGCTACACGTACAATAGCGTATTGCTCGGTACCCATTGCTTCGGTTTTTTGTTTGGTTACTTCAGCTTCTGATAAACCTATCGCTTTAATTTTAGCGGCTTCGGCTAAACCATTAACCTCTGTCGCGTTAGCATCAGCTTTGGCGTTAACTGTTTTTGATTCCGCATCAGCCTTAGCAATAGTGATCCTAACTTCTGCATCCGCTTTAGCGTTAATAGTTTTAGCTTCCGCTTCACCACGCGATGCAGCTACTTTTGAAGCAGCCATCTGTGTATTGATCTCTACCTGGCGTGTCGATTTTACCACTTCCGGTTGCATATCGGCACCTGCTTTGGCGCTTTCAAATTCCTTACGCTCAATTTGTGCATGGCGCTGAATTTCGTAGGTAACTTTTTCCTGCTCCGCGATTTTACGATCGGTTAAGGTTTTCATTAATGCGGCGGGTGGCACAATGTCACCTATCAATGTATCAACCCCAACAACATTGTAATCATTCAGTACTTTGCTGATGTGCATTTTAGCATCATCCTGCCTTTGTATACGATTAGCTAAAAACTCTATTACATCACTCTTTTGTGCCGAGTTACGGAAGTAATTGGCGATAGTAGGTTCCAACACCTGCGATACCAGGTTTTTCATATTACCGAAACGCGCTATAACCTTTGGTGCTTCGTTTCTTGGTATGTGGATGATCTGCGACACATCCAAATTAAAGGTAAAGCCATCGGAAGAACGAACCGTGATAGTACAAAGGTTCTTATCCAACTCATGTGCCTCTGTCCTGCTATCTGCCCAGTTTAACACAATGTTGGTAGTTGGTACCACCTCAACCGCATGGGTATAAATATTCACCGGGTGCTTACCGGGATCAAGTGGTTGATCCCATACACCTTTTTCATTTCGTTTTACGATGTTACCATGTTTAAAGCTGTCGCCGCTGGTATCTTTACCTTCGGGGCCTACAAAGGAGTTTACTACACCTACATAACCAATCGGAATGTATACCATATCTACCTGTTCAACCAAAACAAACCACGGATTAAGATAATAAGTACCGGCAAGTATCACGTCCTCTTGCAAACCTTTACGGCCACCTGCATTAATAAATGCAATCGGATCCTGGTAGTTTTTGTGCCCGGCAACCGAGTTTCCGGCTATCTCGCCTTTTTCAAGCGGCTCACCATCAAGCGTGGTAATAATACCCACTTTGTTTTCATGTACCTGGGTGATAGGCACCATCTCTATTTCAAATAAAAATGTATTTATCCTATAGCTACCCGGCGTTAAAAATGCCGCCTGCGGACCTTTCTGTCCGTTGTTATTTAGGAACGCGATAGCATCCTGAAACTTATCGCAATCAACAGGCTTACCCAACACACGGCCTGTATCAAACGAAGCACCATCTTTAGCCTTTACCAGCCCAAGCTTATTTTGCTCGATAATAGTAAACGGCGCCATAGTAATAGAATATTGCCACGGCCACATCCGCCAGTATAAACCCGGGGCAAGTGCTTTGGCTTGCATACCGGCTTCGCCATCAATAGCGATGATACGTCCGTCGGGCAGGCGCTTGGCGCCCGATAGCGTATACTTTTTAACCACCAGGCCAATGCGGTCGTCGGGAACGATGACCATACCAAAAAATACCCTGAGTACAAATTTGTACATTACCAAAATTATCAATACAGGCACAGCCCATAATAGATAAACCATTAGATTGTTCATGTTTTAAAAAAGATTGTTGTTTTAGTTTTAACGAAACCCTTAAGGTGCGGGCTCTCACAATAACTTACAGCTTTATTCTGAAGTACCTTGGCTGTATAGTGTATGTTAGATGGCAAGAAATAGGGTTTGTTACAAGTATTGTGAAAAAGTTGACCGAATATACTATCCCTGTTTATCAGTTACAACTACTGTTAATAAATACAACCAACAATTGTTGGAGATGCTTTCCATAAATGCAAACCGACTGCTTTTCGCAGTTTCAGCCAAAATAATTATCTTCGCTCCCCGAAAACGAATTTATTAAGCTTCATGAAATTATTAGAAGGAAAAACCGCGCTGATCACAGGCGCGTCAAAAGGCATAGGCCGTACAATAGCCGAAAAGTTTGCTGAACATGGTGCCAACGTGGCCTTTACCTATTTGTCGTCTGTTGAAAAAGGACAGGCCTTAGAGCAGGAATTGCAAAGCCACGGTACAAAAGTAAAAGGTTATCGCTCTGATGCTTCTAAATTTGATGAGGCCGAAAAATTAATAGCTGATATTATTGCCGATTTCGGCACACTGAATATTGTGGTTAACAATGCAGGTATAACCAAAGATGGTTTACTAATGCGCATGACCGAAGAGCAATGGGATGAAGTGATGGATGTAAACCTGAAATCAATATTCAACGTTACCAAAGCTGCATCAAAAATAATGATGAAAAACCGCGATGGCGTGTTCATCAACATGAGCTCGGTTGTTGGTGTGCAGGGTAATGCTGGACAGGCTAATTATGCGGCATCAAAAGCTGGTATTATTGGCTTCTCCAAATCAATAGCAAAAGAATTAGGTTCAAGAAATATACGTACCAATGTGGTAGCACCGGGCTTTATCCGCACCGAAATGACCGAGGTATTAGACCCTAAAGTGGTTGAAGGCTGGGCACAAGCTATCCCACTTAAACGCGCCGGCGAAACAGCCGATGTGGCCAATGCCTGCGTTTTTTTAGCATCGGATATGGCAACTTACATCACCGGGCAGGTTATTCCGGTTGATGGTGGGATGTTGTAAGCTAGAGATTAGAGGTTGGTGATTAGAGATTAGTATTCCGATTAATTCCCTTTGTCATTCTGAGTGCAACGAAGAATCTTCTTCGATTTGCAAAACGAACTATACATAGCGCAGAAGATTCTTCGTTGCACTCAGAATGACAATTCAAGATATATAATTCATAAATAAACAGCATATTTGGTTTACCGGATATGCTGTTTTTATTTTCGATAACATGGGGAGCGGTTTCAGGATGGTGGGCTTTGGCTTGCCTGCTGCTGGGCTGTTTGTATGCCTGGCTAATGTATCGCCAACCGGTAGATATTAGTCGTTATATTCTATTTGCATTTCGTGCTTTGGCGGTGTCTATTATTTCGCTGTTATTGCTGGCTCCATTGGTAAAATCGGTAAGCTATCAATCGCAAAAACCATTAGTTTTGATTTTGCAGGATAATTCGGAATCCATCAAACTTTTTCCAACATCCAATACAAATCCGGCTGATCTTATAACAGGATTAACCAAACTCAAATCTTCTTTAGGCGATAACTATGAAGTCCATGAATTTAATTTTGACCGTACACTTAATAGCGGCCTATCCAATAAATTCAACGGCAAACAAACCGATATTGCATCAGCCTTAAAACAAGTGAATGATCGCTATGTAAACCAAAACATCGGCACGATAATATTGGCTACCGATGGTTTGTATAACCAGGGAACCGACCCGCAATACGAAGCGAGAAATATTAAATCCACTATTTATACCATCGCCCTTGGCGATACCACGCCCAAACGTGATTTACTAATTGCCAATGTTAATTATAACAAAACCGCCTTTTTAGGCAATGATTTTGAGATTGAAGTTTTAACAGAAGCCTACCAAAGCAAAGGCGAAAACATACGTTTAACCGTTACTGAAGACGGCAAACAGGTATCAAACCAAAACATTGCTGTTAATGCGGATGCATTCCAAAAGCTAGTGCCTATCAAGCTTAATGCTGATAAAAAAGGCATCCGAAGATTTAACATCAGCATAGCGTCTATAAAAAATGAGCTATCCACCCAAAATAACACCGAAACTATTTACGTAGATGTGCTGGATGCCCGGCAAAAGATATTATTGGTATACAACAACCTGCACCCCGATATTAATGTAATAAAGCAGGATATTGAAAGCGATAAGAATTACGAAGTTAAAGCGGTACTGTTATCCGATCTGGCTAGCATTAAACCTAATGATTATAGCCTGATTATTTTACATCAGCTAACAGCGAATAGTTCGGGCATCCTGCAAAACATCATTACCAAAACAAAAATACCCGTATGGTATATGCTGGGAGCGCAAGCCAATTTGCAGGATTTTAACACAACACAACACGCCGTAAAAGTATATGACAATAGCAATCAGCTTCAGGAGGTGTTCGCGCTGCCGCTGCCGGAGTTTTCAGCTTTTACCCTATCAGATTCCTCCAAACAAAAAATAAGCTTATTCCCGCCGCTATTGGCGTCATTTGGCAACTACACATCGTCAGCAGCTAACCAAATACTGCTTAAACAGAAAATAGGTGACATTGCAACATCCTACCCATTACTTTCATTCGCTGATGAAGGTGGTCGGCGGATTGGCCTGTTATTGGGCGAGGGCTTATGGCGCTGGCAATTGGCCGAATATAAAACGGACGGCAACCACCACGCTATGGAAGAATTATTAGACCAAAGCGTTCAGTATTTAACTGCCAATGCCAATCATCAGCAATTCAGAGTTTACCCGGCTAAATCTGTTTTTGATGAGGGCGAGAATGTGATCATCAATGCCGAATTGTACAACGATGCATTGGAGCTGATTAACACACCTGATGTAAAGATCGAATTAACAGCCCATTCAGGTAAAAAATATAGTTTCCTGTTTACCCGCAATGGTCAAAGCTACCAGTTAGATGCAGGCACGCTCCCTGTTGACGAATACAGTTACCTAGCCAGTACTAAATTGGGCAACAAAATATTTACGGCTAATGGCCGGCTAACCATAAAAGCTTTAAACCTGGAAACCCGCCAAAGCGCAGCTAATCATCAGCTATTAAATAACATCGCCAAACAATCAGGCGGGCAAATGTTACTGCCATCGAAAATGGATAAGCTTGCCGATCTCATCAAGAAAAATGATAACATTAAAACCATAGTTTACGAAGGAAAACACTACGACGACCTGGTGGAGATAAAGTGGGTTTTCGTGCTAATTTTAACTCTTCTTACCGCAGAGTGGTTTATGCGTAAGCGCGAAGGGCAGATATAATTGACTTTAATGCTATTCTAATCTATATCTAACAAAAAAATTACCACTTGATTAAGTACATTGGCGTGCAAATTGATAGATTTGTTAGGATTGAAATATTTTTGAAAAAATATCACTTAACCGTTAAACCTTTTAGTGATTACTAGTCTAACATCATATATAACCGAGGGCGCATAAAAACCATGAAAAGATCAATTTATTTAGGGCTGATTGTATTAATTGTAGCCAGCCTTTCGGCCTGTAATAGTTATAATTATTACACAGCGGGCCTTAACAGAACCAATATGAGCAGGTACCACACCTTTGCATGGTTGCCTATGGGCAGCGGCAAGGGCAAAGCACCAAGTAACATAGTTACAGCTGATGCTAAAATTAAAGATGCTGCTACCTCGGCGTTACAAAACAAAGGACTGTCTATCTCACAAAAACAACCCGATTTGTTAATTAGCTATACAACTACAGTTGGCCGCGGTACAAGAACCACTTATTACACTAACTATGGTTGGGGTGGATGGGGTGGTTACGGCTGGGGCGGATTTGGCCTTGGTTGGGGCTACGGCTGGAGAGGCTATGGATGGGGTGGATTTAGCCCTTACTATTATTATGGCGCTCCATTTGCCTATAGTGGCGGCTTAACCTATGCCGACCAGGAACACTATAAAGAAGGAACTTTAATCATCGACCTGATAGACCGCAGAACCCGTAAAGTGGTTTGGAGAGGTTACGGCGTAGGCGAAGTTCACCACGACCCGCAAAAGAATATTGATGATATACCTAAAGTAGTAAGCGGTATAATTAATCAGCTAAACTTGCAACCGCCATCAGCACCACCAAGAATGATACGAACCATGAACTCTTAATAAAATATACAACTCTACAACATTGGTAGCCTTGCAGCATTGCAAGGCTATTTTTGTTTAGCAGCAAAATATTTCAAAGCCTCCCCTGCCGCTATTTGCCCGGATATTAAAGCAGGTGGCACACCCGGCCCTGGTACAGTTAGTTGCCCTGTAAACAACATATTTTTAATATGCTTTGCACGCATGGCTGGTTTAAAAAATGCCGTTTGAGCAAGAGTATTAGCCAATCCGTAAGCGTTGCCTTTAAAAGAATTGTAATCAGCCTTAAAATCATTCATGGCATAGCTGCGTTTTACAATAATGTTATCCTTTATACTTTCGCTAGTTATGCTTTCAAATCTGTCGACTATCAGATTAAAGTACTTCTCGCGTAGTTCGTCATTATCTTCCAAACCCGGGGCTAATGGTATCAGGAAAAACAAGTTCTCACATGCTTCGGGGGCTACGCTGCTGTCTGTTTTTGATGGGCAGCAAACATAAAACAAAGGTTTCTCAGGCCATTGGGGGTTGGTATATATTTCTTCGGCATGCTGCTCAAAGTCTTCATCAAAAAATAAATTATGATGCTTAATGTCTCCCAGTTTTTTATTTATGCCGATGTAAAACAACAAACTCGATGGCGACATGGTGCGACTATCCCAATACTTGCGATCATAATTACGGTGCGGCTCATCTATTAATTCTTGATCAGTGTGTTCGTAATCCGCCCCGGTAATTACGAAATCTGCTTCTACAATACCATTATTGGTGACGATGTATTTTACCTTTTCATCCTCCACCTCTATTTTAAGCACTTCGGTATTTAGTTTGATGTCAACCTGATTTTCCTCAGCAATACTTACCATCGCTTTTACAATTTCGTTTATACCGCCCATCGGATACCAGGTACCTAAAACCAGGTCGGCGTAATTCATCATGCTATACATAGCGGGCGTATCCTGCGGCCTCGCCCCTAAAAATAACACCGGGAATTCCAGTAGCTTTATCAATTTAGGGTTCTTGAAATACTTGCGCACATGTTTGCTCATGCCCGTAAGCAATTGCATGCTAAAACTTTTACGAATCAGGTTCCAGTCGATAAACTCAGTAATAGTATGCGAGGGGCGAAATACATATTCCTCCATTCCTACTTTGTATTTGTATCCGGCTTGCTTTAAAAACGTCTGCAATCCTTTGCTGCTACCGGGTTCAATGTTTTCAAAAAGTGCTTCCAATGTCGGCATCTTTGCAGGTACATTAAGTTCATCATCTTTGCCAAAATAAACACGGTAAGCCGGGTCTAATCTTTTTAATTCATAAAGATCCCGAGGCGATTTACCGAACAGCGCGAAAAAGTTCTCAAACACATCAGGCATCCAGTACCAGCTTGGGCCCATATCAAAAGTAAAGCCATCCTTTTCCCAAACCCGTGCCCGGCCGCCGGGTTGGTCGTTCTTTTCGAGAATAGTAACTTTAAAACCTTCCTTCGCCAAGATGCAGGCTGCCGACATCCCCGCGAAACCCGCCCCTATTACTACGATGTGTTTGTTGTTATCCACGTGCATAAAGTGCCTAAATTAACCAAATTGTTTTGCCCCGACTAAAAAACAATACGGCTTTAAATTTGTACTTTTAACGCGTTTATGCGAGCCAGTCAAATCGATCTTTATAACCAAACCTGCTTTGATTGCAGCAGGCTGATCACCCAAAAATATAGTACTTCGTTTAGCATTGGTATTAAGGCATTTGACCATAATTTCAGGGCGCCGATTTATGGTATCTATGGTTTTGTACGATTAGCTGATGAAATTGTAGACACCTTTCATGAACATGATAAACACAAACTGATTGCCGAATTCAGACAGGAAACATTCCAAGCTATAGAACAAAAAATTAGCCTCAACCCTATTTTGCAAGCATTTCAGGCTGTTGTTAATCAATATCAGATCAGTCACGACCTGATAGATTCTTTTTTATGTTCGATGGAAATGGACCTCGACAAAAAAATACACGATAAGGAGAGTTATCAGGCTTACATCTTCGGTTCGGCTGAGGTTATTGGCCTAATGTGTCTTAAAGTTTTTTGCGGGGGCGATGATAAGCAATACCAGCATCTGCTGCCTGCTGCCCGCAGCCTAGGTTCCGCATTTCAGAAGGTGAATTTTTTGAGGGATGTAAAATCTGACCTGGAAGAACGTGGCCGCACATATTTCCCCGAAATTGATTTTACCAATTTTGGCGAAACCGATAAACAGCGGATAGAAGATGATATTAAAAAAGATTTCGATGCTGGTTTTGAGGGGATAAAACAACTACCAAAGGGTACGCGACTAGGGGTTTACATTGCCTATGTTTATTATTTCCAGCTTTTTAAAAAAATCACAAGAACACCGGCAGCTATCGTCTTGCAAAAACGGATTCGTATATCTGACACCCGCAAACTGTCACTTTATTGCAAAGCTTTAGTGCAACAGAAGCTGAATCTTATTTAAAAATAGCTCAAAATAGCTATCTTAAACATCTAAATTTACTTTGTGAAATTTACTTATTTGCTTATTAACTTTTTCACGATACTTTTCCCGCTGGCACTCTCTTTCGACAAAAAGGTGCGGTTCTATAAAAAGTGGAAGTTTATTTGGCCAGGCTTATTAATAACCGGGCTTGTTTTTTTGTTTTGGGATATATTATTTACGGTAGATGGTGTATGGTCATTCAACCCTAAATATATAACTAGCATTACCATTTTGCAATTGCCTGTAGAGGAGCTCTTTTTCTTTTTAACCGTACCATTCGCGTGTATATTTATTTATGCCTGCCTAAACTACTATATCAAATGGGAAATGAATATGCGGTTAACACGCATCATTTCAAATGTAATCATCATATTTTCTATATTAATACTGATAGTTTACCATCATAGGTTATACACCCAGGTAACGTTTACATTACTGGCCTTCCTGGTAATCCTGTTCCAGTTTATTTATAAAGTTCGATGGCTCAACCGCTTTTATATAACTTTTTTGGTGGTGCTGATACCTTTCTACATCATTAACGGCATACTCACCGCGTGGCCGGTGGTAATGTATAATAATGTACAAAATTTAGGGTTACGATTAGGTACCATACCCATTGAAGATCATTTTTATTGCATGGCCCTATTACTGATGAACATCGGCTTTTTTGAATATTTCAGATCAAGATCAATTAAAATACACCATGCCTGAGCTGTCTCAATACACAAAATCGCAACTAGCCCTGCGCAACGGGCAGGACAAGCCTGAAATATGGGTTGCTTATAATGGTATAATTTACGATGTAACCGAAAGCCGCCTCTGGCGCAAAGGCCAGCACTACGAACACTGGGCTGGCCAGGATTTAACCCCCGAACTTGCCGATGCCCCGCATACCCACGAAGTTTTTGCGCGGTTTAAAGCTATTGGGCAATTGAAACCTTAAGATCTATTGAAAATTGCGATAACACAACAAATTCCTGTACACGTGCGGCTATTTCTTCTTGTGTTAAGTCCTTTATCTTTTCGGTGCCGAATTTCTCTACACAGAATGAAGCCAGTGCTGATCCATAAATGATCGCGTTCTTCATGTTTGCAAAGCTAACCTCATTAACCTTTGCCAGATACCCTATAAATCCACCCGCAAAAGTATCGCCTGCACCGGTTGGGTCGAATACTTCAGCTAACGGCAGTGCAGGAGCTGAAAAGATTAATCCTTCGCCAAACAGTAGTGCGCCATGTTCACCTTTTTTGATGATTAGATATTTAGGGCCCATTTGCAATATTTTAGCAGCGGCTTTTACTAATGAGTATTCGCCTGATAATTGACGTGCTTCGGCATCGTTAATGGTTAAAACGTCAACCTGTTTAATAGTTTCCAGCAAATCATCCATGGCAATATCCATCCAGAAGTTCATGGTATCCATTATAATCAGCTTAGGACGGCTTTTAAGGCGTTTAATAACCGTTTGCTGCACCTGTGGACTCAAATTACCTAACATCAGGTACTCGCAATCCTGATAGCTTTCCGGGATGATCGGATCGAAGTCGCCCAATACATTCAGTTCAGTGATCAGCGTATCGCGACTGTTCATATCATTATGGTATCTGCCCGACCAAAAAAATGACTTCTCGCCTTTTTTGATCTGCAAACCTTCGGTATCAATATGATGGATGTGGAACTCTTCTATTTGGCTATGTGGGAAATCATCACCCACTACACCAACAATTTTAACATCATCGCTAAAATATGATGCCGCTAAACTGGCGTAGGTAGCTGCGCCGCCAACAATCTTATCAGTTTTACCAAAAGGTGTCTCAATAGCGTCGAACGCTACACTGCCAATAACAACTAAACTCATTATATAGTATTTTGCGCAAATATTGTGATTTTACCTCACAAATACTCATTTATAGATATTCTACAATAAAATTACCTGATTCATGATGCTTTATATCCCTGAAACGAAAAATTATTTACCTGTTAATCAGCCAATACTGGCTATAATTAAAAATATATTGATTTTTTTTCGGCGAAGTATTGCGAAGTTTCAATGGAAATTATACTTTTGCACACTCCAAAACGGAAAATGATTCCTGAGTAGCTCAGCTGGTTAGAGCATCTGACTGTTAATCAGAGGGTCGCTGGTTCGAGCCCAGCCTCAGGAGCAAAGCCCCACATGTCTGTGGGGCTTTTTTCAATAAAAATGGCCTATTTTGAGCATTAAACGCATGTTTTTGCTGTTTTGACGATTCTTTCGTCCTTCACACAAAGCGGTGGTCATATCATCAATATTTCAGTTTCGCAGCTTTTTTTGTCAAACTTCACGACGTTTTGTTACAAATATGTAACAGTGATTTCGTGGTTAACTAATTGATTATGGCCACTTTCAGTGCAAAAATTTTCAAACATCACAAAAAAGATGATGGTACTTACAACGTAAAGATTTGCGTTTACCACAATGGAAAAAGAGTTTTTATTGATACTATACATTACGTAGTCGATAAACAACTCACAAAAAGTCTTAAAATCAAAGACGAATTTATTATTTCAGCGCTAAATAGAATCCTGGATGATTACCGGAAAAGCGCAAGCGATCTAGGTGAACGACTAAGCGCATTTACGGCTGATAGGCTGAAACAGTATTTGTTAAATAAGGACATCAAAGTTGATTTGCTAAAATTCGCACAGGAGCACATTAATTGCCTGAATGCAAATGATCAGGATAAGTACGCCGCGGGCTTTAATACAGTTAAAAATCACTTAACAGATTTTAACCAAAGCAATAATCTGCCTATTGAATTTGTAAATAGTTCTTATATCAAATCTTTTGAAAAGTATCTACGCGGGCCAAAAACGATGATACGGCTTGATCAGTTTGGCCGGTCTAAAGAATCAAAAGGAAAAGCTTTGGGAGATGCAAGCGTTCATGTATACTTGCGAGATTTCCAAGGCCTCTTTTCAGCAGCTATGGAATATTACAATAAACCCTCTTTAGGATTAACTCCAATTAAGTATAATCCTTTCGAAGAATACAAAATTGTAGAAGCACCGGAAACTGAAAAGCGAAATATTGAAGTTGAGGATGTCATAAAAATAAGAGATTGCAATACAGCTTCTGGTGGAAGGGCTGAACTGGCAAAAAATCTATCAATGTTATCCTTCTATCTCTGTGGCATGAATGCGGTTGACTTATACAAACGGGACTATATAATCAGAAATGGCAGAATTGAATACAACCGCTCTAAAACAAAAGCTAAACGGAAGGATAAGGCTTTTATAAGTATCAAGATACCCCCGGAAGCAAAAGATTTGCTAGACTTTGCGGCTCAATTACCGGAAAGGTATGCAAGTATTGGGAATTTGAACAAAGCGCTAAGCACGGGAATGGCTCTATTATCTATTGCTACTAAAATTCCTAAACTCCAATTTTATAAGCTAAGGCATTCTTTCGGAAACCAGGCCCGGAATACTTGCAGACTATCTAAAGACGATGTTGCATTGGCGTTAAACCATGTCGATCATGGTAGAAAAACAACCGATATTTATTTAGCAAAAGACTGGAAAATTTTGGATGAAGTTCAGGAAGCAGTATTAAATCTATATCGACAAACCCCAATAAAAGCGAATATAGATAACCCAATATCTGTAAGATTTTTGCTCAGCCAAATTGCGTTGCCGTCATTAGTGAATCAGCAGATTGGACATTACGGAGCCATTGACTACCTCATTCAGGAATAGTAAACAGTTAATTCCGCAACAATTTGACCACACTAAATTTATTGATTATTAATTGTAATTTCCTACATGCTTAAACAACTCGGTGCTCTAAAGCGCCTGAAAAAGCTCCCGGAATATGCATACTAGTACTCTATCTTCTTAAATGAAGTTAATTCAATCCTGTTAATTTTCGCCATACAATGTTATGCAACTTTATATAATCTATAATTAATATATGTATCATTCACCTTGTCTCAATTTTTCTCGGTGCATGATTCCCCAATTACTCAAAGATTTTAATACATCTTTTAGTGAATCACTATAGTTCGTAAGCACGTAAAGAGTAGGCAGCGGTTTTTCGGGATCAGTTGTTTTCTGGATAAACCCATTTATTTCCAGCTCTTTTAATTCATTAGATAACACCCGCGCTGAAATGCCGGGTAATACGCGTAGCAATCCATTGAAGCGTTGTTCCTTTCGCCGGAGAGCGATGATGATCCGTAATTTCCATTTCCCTCCTATAAGATATAAAGCATCTTCTACTGCAAGGAGGCTGTTATCACAAGCGCTATGATTTTCCATTAACTAATAAAAAGGTTACCGGAGAAGCACCCCACGATGCTTCTTCATTCCTCAAATGTAAATAGCTTTGGTTGATTTAAAAAAGTTGAAATGGAAAAGCCACAAAACGCAATTAATATACAGGTGATCATTGGCAGTACCCGCCAGGGAAGATATAGTGAAAAGCCAGCACACTGGATATTCTCTGAACTGGGAAAGTTAGAAAGTGTAAACCCGGAACTGGTTGATCTCCGGGATTACCCGCTGCCTTTCTTTGATGAAGCTATATCACCGATGAAATTAAATGGTACGTATACAAATCCCGCAATAAGCAGATGGTCTGAAAAAGTGAAACAAGCTGATGCCTTTATCATTATCGCACCCGAGTATAACCATGGCTATACGGCAGTCCTGAAAAATGCTATTGATCACCTTTACCCGGAATGGAACCACAAACCGGTGGGATTCTTGAGTTATGGTACCGTGGGCGGAGCACGTGTGATAGAGCAATTACGGCTAGTAGCTATCGAGCTGCAGCTACTACCTATCAAGAATGCCATTCATATCCCTATGGAGGTTTATATCGCTACCATGGGCCTAGAAAATACCGCAGCAAAAGAAATATTTAATCACTTTTTGCGAAGTGGTTCACGAGATATCGCAGGTGTTTTTTTTGATGAACTGCTAAAGCTGACCCGCAGAATTTCGGTATCAAATTGCTGAAAACATACCCATGCCGAATGCTAATCAGGACGAACTTTTAGCGATGGTATGCCCGTTGATTCTGCTTCACGTTTATAGATTTCTAACAAATATCCTTTTCCACCGAAGGCTATTTTACGCAGGCGGTCAAGCTCTTCGTTGATGCCTTCATTCATCCCCCCTTAACAATCATTACAGGCGGTTCAGATGAAGCGGTCTATCCACAAATACCTATCTTCTTCGATGCGGTATATGGCCGAGATATGGTGTAAACTCCGATGCTCAGTCTCATTCAGATAATGCAGCGCCACACCAGCTGCCACGATACCTAAATTCAATTTATCAATACCAAAACCTTTTAATGATTTTACACCGAAATGCTTTAACAATCTTCGAGGCGATCACAAATGGCCACACGCTGGTCAGCTCTTACCAGTTTTGGTAAATAAGTATCCAATGAATGATGCAGGAAGCCCGCTAATTCAATATGCGTTGCTGCGCCGTTTGCACGGCAGGTAAACGTGATACCTAAAATACCTGCCGCCTTAATGGCATCTTGTCCAAATGTTTAGTAAAAATCACTTACATGAAATAGCAGCAAAGCATCGGGGTACTCAGCCTTTATTACGTGATTGCTGCATTAAGGAGATTCCTTGGTAGCTTCTTTTGTCAAACGGTTTACTCCTATTTATAGGTTGGTAAAGCTATAATGGATTGCACGATATTTAACAGCATTGTTGAAAAGTTAGAGAATTGTGGAATACCCCTATAATCAACATCAATTTTTTTTAGTCATTTTTTCTATTATCCAAATAGTAAAGATGCGTTCCTTTTTGTTGTTTCGCAAAATTTAGATTTGTCACATAGATGAAACAAACGGTATGACCAGGCAACTTTATGACAAAGTTGCAAATCAACCGGGATTTCTAATTTATCGTAAAATGATTGATTTGCCTCAAACTCCTGCTATTAAATAATTTGATGACCAATCGCATTCATAAAACTCTCTTTGAATTTGTCACTGATCGGAATTTGCGTGGAGCCTAAATAGACTTGATTATCTGAAACCTTTTTTAAATAATTCAAATTTATAATATAAGAATTATGTACCCGGATAAACGGCGGAGAAAATTGTTTTTCAATATCTTTTAAGCGCCTGTAAATTAGTAGGTGCCCATCCACTGTAACCAGATTCACATACTCCTTTTGACCTTCAAAGTACAGGATTTGTTCCAGTATAATTTTATGTAGTGTCTTGCCGGATTTGATATAAAAATGCTTGTTATCCGCTGAGATCTTAGAAGGAATTACATCCGGTGATCGATTGAAATTGGATTCAACCTTTTGGACTGTAACCATAAACCTTTTAAGTGTAAGTGGTTTTAAAAGGTAATCAATGGTTTGGTAATTATAACTTTCCGCCGCATGCTCCGAATATGCAGTTATGAAAACTATTTTAACTCCCCGTGGCAAAAGCTCCGCGAACTCTAATCCATTTAACGCTGGCGTGTTAATACCAAGAAATACCAAATCGGGTGGGTTAGTTTTTATTATCATTAATGCGCTCACAGCATCATAACACTTCGCCACAATGGCCCAATTAGTGGATTTTTGAATATATATCTCCAGCAAATCCGCTGCGTAAGGCCCGTCATCTATGATCAGGCAATTTATATTCATGGCAGCATCTCCTCTGTTACTCCAGCCGCTATAGAAATAGCCACCAGCTTGATAATAGTTGATAGTTTGTCGTCGCTACTCATTGCGGTGGTTTGACGAAAATAAGTATTCGCCTGACCGAATAAGGTGCCCTCCAGGCTCATTTATATATTCGTATAAAGCAGTTGTTTTTATGCCTCGAACCCCATCGCATTTGAATAATCATCCTTTTTACCCACTTTTGGTGGGAGTTCAAAAATTACAGCGATCATGACATTTAGTTTAAAAGTTATTGTAGAATTGATGGTATAGGAAATGTTTACATTGATAGACTTTTAGTCTCTGTAAAATACGTTATCAATGCCTGTGCAATTTCCGCTGGGCCTGTTTCATCCGGCCCAAAATGATTGAGCTTCGGAAATTCTTTTACTCCAGCCAATGGTAATACTTCCTTTAATGCCAGTAACGCTTGCCCCACCCATTTGAGTTTACTTTTACCGCCATACATCAATAATATCTCCGCAGTTATTTCGTCATAATCTGGATAGGTATTGTTTTTAAGCGCCACTTGTTGATGTTCCAATAAATTTGAAGGAAGCAGGTCATACATTTGTTGCCTTTTGGGTTGCTTAACAAAAAGCGGTAGCATAAGTTTCATCAACCATAAAGGCGTCTTCTGTGCGTTTTCGGGCCCTGCTTTGATAGAAAATATGGCAAATGCATCCAAGTATTGGCGGGCTGCCATATATTTTTCATAGTCAGGAATCCAACTCACATTTATGGAGTTGTCAACAGATACACCCGGTTCATATACGGCGATTTTATTGAACGCTTTATTATTTCGTGCGGCTTCAAGGGCGATTAATCCGCCATAGCTGTGGCCGAAAAGATAAACGGCCCCGGTGTGCTTTTGCAAAACATCAAGGTCCTCACATTCTTTCGCGATGCTATAATCTTCTCCTTGCGGGCCGCTCAATCCACGCCCGCGCCTTTCTATGGAATAAACTGTAAATCGCTGCCCTAAGCTGGTTGCAAGCTGGCTATAGTTTGCCGCTACGGATAGTACACCATGAACAAGAATAAGGCCGGGGCCATTACCGGTCTTTAGATAGCTGATTGGGGTACCATCCCTGGAAATAACAGTGTCCCCGTCCCGAGCTGTGTTTAACTGATTTTTTAAAGACATATGCGCTTTTTTAATGTGTTATTTTTTTGCTATCAAGGCTTCATAGAGTTTGCGGGTAAGTGCTGCATATTGGCTACCATCTACTTTGGATTTTTCGAGAATTCCATTGAAATGCTCATGAAGCAACGCTGAACCTTTTGTAGTTATCTCATCACCTTTTGACGTAAGAGTGACCAGCCTTTTACGGGCATGATCAGGATCGATCCTCACAGTAACATAACCTTCTTTCGATAACTCGGCAAGCATTTTACTTACCGCCGGATCGCTGTGCCCTAATATAAGTGCCAGTTCATGCTGTGTTTTTGTTCCGCCATGCTGTAATACCGCCAAAACCCGGCAGCGCTTATAGGACATGCCAAAATTCTCGGTTAATATTTTGTCTGCAACCCGGTCCATTTCCATTACCAGTCGATGTAGCAAGTATTCTGGTCTATCTTCTAACATATAAGTCTTAATGTATTAATATTAACAATGCAATATTAACACATTAATATTTAAGAATCAAGAAATAGCGATAATAAATAATAAGCCGATATGGTATATCTGAACATTTTGGAGGCATTGCCCCAGTTACGCAATAATAATCTGCTAATTCCCTTTCACCATATTGATTTATTAATTGTGATTTCCTTATGTGCTTACATAACTTGTTACAAAGGCCGCCGAAAAGCCTGCCTATAAATCCGTAAAAAGCATACAACTTCCCTGAATTAGTGTTATCAACAGGTAACTTTTTGATCAGACCTTTACTCCATAATTTAAAATTCAAAAAAATGAACAAGACAATTTTAATTACAGGTGCAAGCAGCGGCATTGGAGCAGCAACTGCAAAACTGTTCCAATCCAAAGGATGGAACGTAATTGCTACAATGCGTAAACCTGAAAACGAAACGGAATTATCCTCATTAGATAATGTGCTGGTAACCAAACTTGATGTGCATCACTTTGAAGCAACCTATTGGATGCCAGGAAATCACGAATACTATCAAAGTGATATTTCAAATAGATCAGGAGCATTTGTAGAAAAGATCAAAAGCAATGTATCATTGATAAATAATGTGGTTAAAAAAATTGGCGCGCATCAGTTACTATTTTCCACGTTGTGGTCGTCCATTAGTTTGCTAAATGTCTGGCGAATTGAACGTGGTTTAAATGACTTTTATCAAATCAGCTACAACGGAAAGCGTATGCAAGTCCCTGACTATAATGGTTTTCATAAAGACTGTGTTAAATTTCTTCGACCTGCTTTAGAGATAGAAACAACGGAAAAAAAAGTGGTAATCAATCATCACGTACCTACACTTAAAAACTATCCGCCAGAATATAAAGGCGACTTCTTAAACGAAGCCTTCGCAACGGTACTTGATGATTTGATTTTAGATACCACACCGGATTATTGGATTTATGGGCATCACCATCAGAATATTCAGGAGTTTAAAATAGGGCACACCAAAATGCTAACCAACCAGCTTGGTTATGTTCAACAGGACCAGCATTGCTCTTTCATACTGATAAGTGCATTGAACTTTAGCTTATAACTGGTCGCTTGTAAATAAAAAATCCTTACCGCGGCGGCAAATTTTATTATAAGAAATTCAGGTAGCGGGAGCCGTATTGCTGGTTTGATACTTTTGATATTTACTGGAAAGTTTATCAGGTTCGGTAAGAGTGATATAACCAACTTGTATTAGTGGTAAAATATGCAAGCGGTAATTTTTAGGCTGGTTTGAAATGCCAAGGTGATCGAATATATCTACCCGGCTTCGGGGGATTTGACAAAAGTTTAATATTTCCTTTTGTTTGGGGGATAACAAAATACCATCTCTATTACCATCTCTATTACCATCCCTATTACCATCTCTATTACCTTCCTTATTACTTGCCACTTCCTTTTGAGCATCATCTATAAGAACAACATCGTTTTTGAAAGCAGGATGACAAAATATTTCTACTTCGAAAAAGGTACGTTCGTCATCTGTGCGAAAAGATGGTTCAGGAGAGCCATTACGTTCCAAAACACGTTTAATAGTGGGAATACCTGTAGCACGGCCTTCCGTTAAATCGAGTTCCTTTAAAAAATCTCCTAAACGGCGGTTGCGGTAACGGCGCGGCCTTATCCTGCCGCTGATAAAATCTTCTTGACGGATAGAGCGATCAGGGCCACCATAATTAAGCAGCACGATGGATTCCGGTGAAACCCGGATTTCAACCTGCTCCCTCAGTTGATAATCACGATGAAATAATGCATTCGCCACAGCTTCTTCCAGTGCAGCGTAAGGGTAATTCCAAATACGGATTGCTTCGGCCTTGTCAGCTTGCTTAATGACTTTTTCCTTTAAAAAGTTTGTTTTTAATAAGTCAAGTGTCTTTCTGATTAAAGTAGGTACGGGGCCTGTAATACGCGGGTATTCAAGAAATTCCGATTCTCCTTCACCCCTTGGAAAATACACGACATCCACCCAGGTGGCCGGAAAGAATTTTTCCGGGTGTTCATTAAACATCATCAATGCCACATTCCGGGGAAAGCGGTGTTCGGACGGACCATCAACCAGGAGCATCTGTTCTAATATTTCCGTTTTGGTATGCTGATCGGAAGTTTCCATCAATTTACTGCCTATCAGGCGCAAATGATCCTGAATGAGAACCATTGAAATATCATCTATGCTGGCATATTGATTAGAGCGGTCATCAAAAGGAATTTGGTTGGCCAGACTAATCAGTTCTTGCTGAGTTTCCATATCTGCAAGAGCAGAACTGGCATACCTACGAACATAATAGGAATATCTTTTTTGTTTGGCCGTAATTTGTTCAGGCACTTCATAAGGGCGGTTAGAGCCACCGGGCACCCAAACAACTAAAATTTGCTGGCCATCCACAGTTTCAATAAAGAGTTTAGGATGGTAAACCGGGTTAATCAGGTTATTATAGCCGATCATCTCTTTTTGAATAGAGGCAATTTTGGAGGAACTTAAACCTACAACGGGTCGCTTGGCAATCCCGCTTTCTTCTTCCACGCCAATCAGAATATAGCCACCACCCACATTTTCAAAATCATTCGCAAAAGCACAAATTGAACGGTATATGGCATCAGGATTCCATCCCTCTTTAAATTCGAGCCGTTCCGATTCAACAGAACGTGCGTTTAATAAATCTTCAATATTGATGTGTAATGGCATGTTGTAAAAATAAGGAGGAATGTCAAAGTATCGAATTAAAATTTAATTCTCCATTTTTAACTCCGCGCGATAAATTTTTTTCCGCAGTGTTATTAATTTATTACTTTTTGAATGTAGCAAATTGTGAAATAGTTGCAAATTCTATTCTGGTCATTTTAAAGATTATTTAGAGATGCTAAATTCTAAGGAAATAGCAGAAGATTATAATGAGTCGGATATTGACTTTGAATGTCCAAAGCCAACTCTTCGGCTTTCCTATGCAAAGTATAATTTTTTTGTTGAGGGGTTTTGAGTTCTTATAAATAGTAGTATAAACTGGGTGTAGTAAAAATTCCCCCAATCCCATATTCACCAATACAGCGAAGATAGCCACCGCCGGGTAAAAAGTAAAGGCCATGCATAGCGGGCCAGTTTGTTTTGTTTTTTAGCGGTGACCCGTATTCTAAGACTTTTCCAAATAATATTTCTTCATCTTAACTCGGCAACAAAATTCTCATTTTGGCCGGAACCCGTCAAGGGTATATAAACAGCGCAGCCGCACATGCCCGCCCTTCGCTGCCCTTGACAGAACCCGTCCAAAATAAGGGGAGTTGTTTAAGAGTTTAGATGATAAACTCTAAGCTGCATATTTCATCAGATCCACATAGCCCGAGCCGCGATTGACTACGGCAAACATTCTGGAAATGATCTTATTGCGTATAACATTTAGCGTACTCATCTTATTTTTTCCTTCGCTCACTCTTCTTTTATAATAGCTTTTCATCTCTGGATTATATGCGCAAGCACAAATGGCCACCATGTGGATTAATTTTTTTAGCTGCTTGTTGGATAAACTACTGACTCGTGTTCTTCCTTTTATACTCGTGCCAGACTGGTGTTCAAAAGGAGCAGTTCCCACATAGCAGGCGAACTTTCGCCAGGTAGCAAAACGGGTAAAATTGTGCGTATAAGCAATCATATTTGCGGCCAATACAGGCCCTACACACTTAATACTGGTCAGTAATTGATAGTTTAATTTAATTGCTTCGTCACTTTCTATAACTGCCTTTATTTGATCTTCAATCTTTTTAACTTGAACCGTTAGGTTCTGTATCAGACTCTTATAAACTTGAAATATCTCTTTATGCTCTTTTCCTTCCAATGCCTTTTGCTGTTCTTTCCATGTGGCTTCATACCCACCACGATCACATACCATACGGTTTCGTAATGTAAGCAGCGATTGAAGCTTGAGAATGCTTTTGGCTGGTAATACAGTTGCCTGAATGGTTTCACGATGTAACCAAGCATATTCAGCAATTCTTTGCGCATCGATCTGGTCATTCTTTCCTCTTCTGATCCCGATAGATTGTTTGATCTGAAGCGCAGGAAGCATAGCGAATGGGATTCCAATATCATTTAGATAGGTGGCAAGTTTAATTGAATACATACCGGTATGTTCGAAGCATATGATCATCTCCGCCGGTTCCGATTGTTTACTATGCTTTTTTACCCAACTTAAAAATAAAGCAAATCCTTTTTCCTCGTTACTGAATGTTTTTGAAGCACCGATTCCGTGCAGGTGGGCATCAATAGTAAGCTTTGATACATCGATGCCAATAAATACTTTGTATTTCATACTAAATAAATTAATGTGATGTACTCAGACTAAAACCTTTATAAGACCTGGTGTCTAAAATTCTAACTTGTCATTGACATCGACTTGTGACTCAGAACTGGGACTAATACGGGCCATAGGTCGTTAACCTGGGCCTTGACTTGGTTCACCCTATTCTTTGTCAACAAGATAGTTTAATAGTAATCACAAAGAAAATCTAAGGGACTTGGAATAGGACTAATACGAAGCATAGGTCTTTAACCTGGGCCTTGACTTGGTTCACCTTATTCTTTGTCAACAAGATACTTTCGATAATAATCACAAAGCAAATCTAAAGGGCCTTGACTATTTACCCGGCTCCCGCTTTTGGTTGCTTACATGGTGAAAATGGAATGGTGTGTTCTTGACTTGCATGGCGTATTGCATAGCGGGTCAAAAGCGTCCTTCCCTATTTGTTTTCGATATGCCGCAAGTAGGTTGGTATTGATAAGAGGCCGTTTCAAACGGCCTCTTGAATTACTGTTGGTTTTGCTACTGTAAATTCCATAAGCTTTTCTGCCATGCTCTTTTTAGCATCATTTTCAAAGCCTTTCCAGTAGTTTTGTGTTGTATTCATGGTTGTATGCCCCAAAGCTTCCTGTGCAAATTCCAGACCCATTGTACGGGTTGCCTGGGTAGTGAATGAATGGCGTGCTACCATCGTGCCTAATTTAAATGATAAGCCTAACTGATCGACCAATTTTTGCATGTGCTGGTTTACAAACCGGATAAAATTTTGGTTGACTCGATGCCGCTCTTTTGCTGACATGCCTGTCTGGAATATGGGAAACAAGTATTCATTAGGCTTACCTTTTTCGTTGGCATACTTTTTAATAAAATCTTTAATATAGCTGGTCAAGGGAACAACAATAGGTGTCGGGTCTTCCTTTGTAGTATTTTTCGTCTTGTGCCTTAAAAATGAAAAATAGGTGTCATGAATATCTTTAAACCTTAATTCAGCAATATCCCTGAAATTCATTCCGTTGCACTGGTAACTGAAAAACCAGAAATCCCTGGCCTTTAGCATAAAGCTATCTGTGGCATCTGCAATATACAAAGCGTTAAGATCAGGTGTTTCCAACGCCTTTTTTACATTTTTACCGTTAGGGATTTTATAGGTTTTAAAGGGATAAAGTTCAGGGGAAATGTCCCCGGCTGCAATTGCTTTATTAAAGATCGCCCTTAAATTACGTAAATAAATGCCAACTGTTGTTTTGGAACTATTTTTGGAAATCATCCATTGTTCATATTTATTTAAAACTTCGGCTGAAAGTGCGGTAAAAGGAATATACGTAACCGGATTTTTTTTACCCTCACTCAAATAAGCCGTAATAGAATTAATGCTGCAATTGTAACTGGAAGCTGTGCCGATCTGCTCATTTTTGTCCAGTACCTTTACATAAGCAGCAAAATGGTCAATAACATTATTGGCGCTTGCTTTGGTACGGAACATCTTGCGTTCAAATTTTTCAAAAGTAAAGCTATCACCTAAATCCTTAGCCAGTTCTGCCGCTTTTTGTATAATAGCATCCAACTCAATTTTAAGTTCCTTAAGTTCTCCTCTTGGCTTGGCAGCCAAATAAGATTGCTCAAACTGTTCATTACTCAATTTGTAATCAGTTTTATACCACCGTTCCATTTTTGCGGTAAAATAGACATGTAGTTTTAAAGGATAAGTGCCATCTTTCAATGCCCGCCGTGTGTCCAAATATAAAGAAACCTCTGCTTTCATGATTTTAATAATTAAATGTATAAATTTGCAGAAACAAACAAAATATAAGCATCGCAATAAATGAGATAAAATGCTGATTTATAGTGATATTTACTAATACAAATATAAGAAAAATGATTGAATTATTTGCAGAAAATTTGCAGAAAAATGAGCAATAAATCGCAAAATATCACAAATTATCCAATATTGAAAATATATAAAATTCTGATTATCAATACATAACAATGAATTGCAAAATACCAATAATCTCTAAAATATGACTGTTAATCAGAGGGTCCCTGGTTCGAGTCCAGGCTCAGGAGCAACTAAAAATCAATAACTTAACCCCACTTCGGCAAGTGGGGTTTTTTGTTTTCACAAGATTTTGTGAAACAGTTGTAAAACATTTTTCGATTTCTCTAAGAAACAGCCTTATTTAAACAAGAATCTTAAATGGCAGTTGTCAACCATTACGTCTGTTTTACCAAGAGGCTACAGTGCCTTGACAGCATTCTATTGTAAAATATATAGATTCAATATCTTTCCTGTAAGAAAGGAAAGTCTATATAAAAAGATTTCCGGAGCTTTTTATACTAGTATTGACAACAGTGAGATTACTCAAGTAATTGAGAGGGTCTTATTCCCATCGCATCAGCTAGGGCAAATAGAACAGATACGCTTGTGTTGACAACGCCACGTTCCAACCTACTTATTGTGGACCAATCTATACCAGAAAGGTTGGCCAAAGATTCCTGCGTCAGATTGCATTCCAAACGATACTTTTTAACGTTTGCCCCGATGAGATTCATCGCATCCGGATTTCTTAATTGTGCCACACCTCAAATCTTGACGAATTTGAAGTTTTTACTATAGGAGAATTCTCCTATATTTGGTTTAAAAAACTTACTACCATGAATAACCTAAAACTATCCGCCGTTCAAACACGATTCCTTGTTATATGGATACTATTTCACTCCTTTGCGTTATTTGTAAATTTAAACGATATAGAAGGCAGAATAGGAAACGATGATCTATTTACACAATCTTATAGCACAGACAGTTTTTGGCCTTTTGTAAGTTTTTCTGGAACTTATCATCAGAAAGCACCTATTACAGATTATACTTCTGATAATTATAATAGCTCAAATACAACCTATCTTGATAAAGATGATACTTATTTTAAAGGAATATTTTACTCTTATAATATCACGGCGTTTGTTTTTTATATTATACTTGGTTTTAGTATAGTATATGTAGCAAAGCTCTGGAAAGAACAAACGGCTCAAGCTTAAATCATTCTTACAAATAGTTTAAGAAGAAAATTTTGATGGAATATATACAGTTTTTGATGGAGTAGTAATTTCAAATGAAAATAATAGCAAAACATATAAAGACAATGATATTGTAGGTTTAATATTGCAATCTTTAAGTTATCCGCGATGTATTGAATATTCGATAAGACAAGTTACTAGCTTTTGCAAGAAAGCATGCGGACGCGCAGCTGCCAAATAATAAAAATCCAGCTGTACCCACACCTTTAACACCATCCCAAATTGCCAATCCATAATTTCCTGCTTTATAATCATTAATGCCATCACGGACATCATAGCCTATTGATGCTAATCCCGTTATGTCCGCAATTACACCAGCAGTTTTAAGCCCAGTCCATCTTACCGTTTTCGTTTCCTGTCCTACAAATTTAACAATGTTTGCTGCCGTTGTTGCGCGATCAAATGTACTAACGATTTTCTGCCCACTATTAACCACTGAATTATCATCTCCCCAGGAACCCGAAGCACCATGATTTCCTACCTGCCCATCAGGTACATCCCCCTGATTGGCATCTATATTATTTACATATGGAATCTATTAGCCCCCATCATTTCCAAAATACAAAATTGCCATTTCCCTCGTCCTGATACGGCAATTTTAGTTTATTTAAGAACCTTTCCTCAAATTGCAGTTTAACTTTCAAATTATCACTACGGTCATAATCCGAGTTTACAACTTTCCAATTTCCCAGAGTTAAACCGTAATTTATTGCATCTAAATAAATTGATGTATTGTTGGGGTTATTTAGAGTGTTCATAATGAAACAGTGGACAATTTGGTTTTCATTTTTATAATATATATAAAAATGAAATTTGCCATTGGCAAGATAATCCTTTAAAGAGATACTGCTGGGTATCCTAAAGTCCGGGTTTTGATCTTTAATAAGTTTAACCTTATTGATCAATACAGAATCCGTGGTATTAAATTCATATTGTTGTGCATATCCATAATTTCCTGACCCAACTAACCCCCCAAATATGGCAAACGCTATGAGGCATATTACACAAACGCAAATAATAATAATTTTATATCTTTTCTTCATAATCATTAATTTTTAACCGCACTAAGTCCATATGCCATAGTTTTAGGTAATGTCATTAGAAACATTCCCAACCCATTTGCTAAACCTTGCCATCTTTCTGTGAAAGTAGCCCCATTAAAACTATTCGTTCCAAGATCTAATTCATAGCCTATGAATTTATAATCTGCACCAATAACATCCGTATCCATAAATACCGAACCGGGGCCTATTGCATGGGCACTATCATAATCCTTATCATGAAACATTGACCCTAAATCTGCCCGATTTGTAGGTCGAAGTGAATAATTTTCACTTCTATCATAGCTTAAAGGGTTATGCTGTCCCGTATAGTTTGTACCATACATATTTTGCCCGGCAGTACTTGGTATTAAACAGGTTTGACATTGACTTTGATCATTTCCTCCCGAATTAGCATCTATATTTAATCTTAAATTATTCGATGTAGGCTATCTAGATAGAAAAAAGCAGCAATAGAAATTATGCAATAGCATGCAATTAGAATTGAGCCTAAAGAGCTTTTATTTTTTTTTGCAAATAAATTCTCATATATAAGGTAGTTATTCTTTCGAACCGAATTATAATAAACAAAAAAGCCTATTAAAACCGGAAGTATTAAGTCGGTCAAAGAATAAAAAACTATTTTTTTGGCAATTATTTCTATTAAAAATTTAATAGAAATAAAATTAAGATACAAGAATAAAGTTGTATTAAACCATGCATTTGCTTCGTTAGCAACGCCTACACTCCCAAACGACTTCGAGAAAGAATAAAATTTAAAAAAAAGATATTTATAAAGTTTCATAGTTAGAGATTTAATTATTTTACCCAATCGTTCCAATTTTCCTCTGTACGTCCTGGAGTGAAAGGGGGTCTGCTGATATAGGAATAAAAGAATTAATATACAAAAAAGTAGCCATTGGTGTACCTACAAACGGAACTTCAGCCATTGCTCCTAACGCCCCATCTTGCATTTTAACGTAGAATGGCTGATTGGTATGAACGTCCCAAGCAATTTTTGCACCTACTAATCCTCTTGATCCCCATGTTAATGTTGTCGCTACAGCTCCAGGGCGTGACAATGCCTTTGCTGCAGCCACCGCGCCTACCAAAGTTCCTGTCGCATCAATAGTTTTACCTATATCCCACGAACCAGAAGAACCATGTCCTCCCCAATCAGCCCCCTGATTAGCATTTCCCGAATATACATTCTCATTTACGATGCTGGTAATTCCCCCTGAATTATTGGAAAAACTTCCACTCACCCCGTTAACGGTAGTTGGTCTATTCCCAGCCCAGTACCACACTCCTGATACTGAACTGCCCCCCTGAATGAAATCATCGCCATTCATTATTGCTAATGAGATAGCACCGGTTTCTCCATTAGCCTGATAGCCTTGATATAGTTGGCCTATTTTGTAACCGTTTATATCAACATTTACATTAGAACCACTAGTGCTAAGATATATATTTGCATCAGAAATAAGATTATTTAAAAAACTGTTACCATCTCCTCCGCTATTATTTGCTCCTGCCCAAAAGGCACGTCCTGCTGCTCCACCATCTTTGCTGAAGGGGCCCTCGGTGTCGAACGCTCCTGAGTCTTGCCAGTCGTTACCAATTACACCACCGCCCAAACCCTCCACCTCCTCCAATGGGCCTAATAGTCTATAATATCTTATCTGGTAAATTTAAAGCTAATTATGAAAAAAGAAATAATGAAAAGCACTACAATCAAACTCATCCAATAATATTCTATTTTTTTTGCGCCATCCATTTCATCAAACTCTTTAAAGTATTCCAAGTACTTGTTTCCCTTAAATAAAGTAAGATAATTAAACAAGAATGACAGTATGATAAGGCATAATAGAAACAAAGTATCATTAGTATCATTTCTAAAAACCAAATCATCTAACGAGGCAGAGAAAAAAAGTTGGCTATAGTCGAAGATACCAAACAATAGAACCCCTATCAAACCAATCATAAGTCCCCCTGCATGGATACTATTAATACCTGTTTTAGGGTTATTGGAGACTCTTGTTGTTAACCCTTGCATGTCATCTACACCATGTTTCGCATAATAACGTTTAACGCCCTTTATCTTTAAAATATAATAAAGAGGATTAAGGTAATTCATCAGTTTAAACACATTAATAAAAAACAAATAAATGCAATAATGCACCATGTTCCAATACCATGTAATATCTCTCATTGAATAGCAGTATTAATTAATTACTAAATTATCTATTTATTGTTATTGATTTGCCGTATCAGCCATTTTTCCACCAATATAACCACCCGCCCATGCGCCACCAATCCCACCAACCCATGAACCAAATCGTGCTCCTACTCCTATTGCAGCACCATCAGTAAGAAAACCAGCAATTCCTCCAAAAATGATGGCACCTGCTGTTGACCCAAATGCAGCTCCATAACTAGCGCCAAGTGCAGTCATTGCTACATGCTGTAGTGCATTTTGAGTTTGGTTACCAAAATGATGATGATCTTCTATATAGCCCTTACGAACATCATTAGCCATTAAAATATAACCCACACCTTCTGTTCCTTTAGCCCATTTTGCAGCAGTGGTCATAGGGCCGCTAGCCGAATACTCTGCGAAATCATGTATTCTATCATTTAGAAAGCCTAATATATCTGACGCTTCAAGTCCGCTCCCCTGATTGGCATTCTTATAGGCTACTCCAATTTTTACAGCCTTTTATTTCCGTTCTGCTCCGGTAACCGGCTTACCGTCTCGCACGATAAGGTACTTTTAACAAGTACGTTTAAGGCACTAATGTACACAACTGATTTTTATTTTTTCAATTGAGCTTCTTATTCAGTTGAAAGAAAAAAGTACCTGGTAAGCCGATCATCCGTTACCGCAAAGGTAGCCTCCGAAGCCAGGGCAGTAAAGGGACTTTCGCGGCATAAACCCGCAGGCCTTTCACCCACATTGCCATTTATTCCACGTTCCCTTGACAGCCCCGTCTTCTCCCGCTTTTGGTTGCTTAACAGAAGATCACCTAAACATCTATGCCCATATTTATATATACAAATAGACCTATAGACAACTAAGCAGCTAAACAACTAAACGCAGATAAAGCAATCAGCCGATAAGCAGCAAGTTTGTGTTTTTGTGTCCACAAAAACTACCACGATGCCTTTCGGCTCGTGGCAAACTTGCCTTTGCGCCCGATGGTTGCAAAGGTCTTTTGGGGTTCCCCCGGCGACTTCGGAGCAACGGGGCAAGATTCGATTGTCGGACAATCGTTTATCTTGCTAAACGCCAAAAAGCGTTTTCTACCGACAGGTTAGCAAGATCATTTGTGCCACAAATGTACATCTTGCTAATTTGAAAAGGCTGCCGTTTTCGGGCTGGATGTAAGCGTGGGTAGTGGGTGGATCTGTGCGGCTTGCATCCGGCACGTAAACGATCCAAAGGGGTTTGGGGGCTTTGGAAGATAGCCCCCAACTAAACAAACGGCCTCCATGCGCCGGGGATTATGCGCCCTGCTTTTCTTGTTTTCTTTTTTGCGAAGCCGTTGCGAGTGTGAGGCAAACCCGGCCGGGAGAAGTCCCGAAAGGGCGACCGGCCGCCAGTCCCGCTTCTATCAGCGGGCGGTTGCCGAGCCAGCAGGCGAGCCTGACAAGGGACGGCGTTTGGACTGGCCACGCTTCTACCAGCCGGGGACTGGACAGAGAAAGCCGGCCATGAGGAAGAACGGGGAAAGCGGAAAGCATGACGGAAAGAGGTACGAATGAGGGCGCGATTTTTGCGTTGACAAGTGATGACGAATACCGTTTTTCCTGCTATTGGTTTAAGGGATGGAATTTAACCAGGCTGTCCTGCAGGTCTTGCAGGTCAACGCTTTTATACATTTCGGTGCCGACAATGGTTTTATGGCCAGCCAGGTATTGCACTTCCCGGATGTTCTTTTCTTTGATCCAGTGGCTGATTAGGCTGACCCGGATATGCAGGAAGTTTTTAAGTCCTATATCCTTTTTTTTCAAGACCTCCAGTAATTCATACAGGCTGTTTTCCGCATTGATGCACTTGCCCTTACTGACAAACAAATACGGGCTGTCCGTTCCTTTTTCTTTAATGAGCTGTGGCCGTATGGCAGTAAGATATTCCTGCAAAGGCAGGATCTGCTGCGGTTCTAAGTTTAACGTTCTTGCCCTGGTGTTTCCGTTACCCCGGATATAAGCCGTTCCTTTTAGCAGGTTCAGGTCGCCGGGTTCTATGTTCAGTACTTCATTTTTAAACAGGCCCTGGAAGATCACAAAGCTTAACATCAGCTTATCCCTTTTATTGGTGATGGTAGTAACCTGGCAACCGTCGTAGATTTCTTGTAAGGTATCCCGGCTTAGTATATCGTGTGGTATCCGCTGGCTGTAACCTTTCAGGAAGATCGTTTTACTTGGGTTGGCCGTTACGATCTTTTGATGTTTTAAGTAGTCGAAGTACTGCCGGAAGCAGGATACCTGGCTAACGATATTGCGTATTTTCTGCCCTTGCTCCCGCATATATTTGATATAGGCCATCAGGTCGGTATAGCTGCAATTCTGTATTTCAATATTTTCCTGGTCGAGCCATTCGTTTAACCGTTTGGCGTACAGCCTGAACAGTTCTACTGTTCTTGGCCGGTAATGCCGCCGGTATAAAAAGTCGTCAAAAGTTTGCATGCTGGTGAACGATATGGGTATATACTTCGGTGCTGTAAATGCTCTTATGCCCTAAGAACTGGCTGATGTCTTCCAGCGGCATTTTGCGCTGTAACAAATGGGTGGCGATGCTGTGGCGCAGGGTATGCAAACCAACGGGTTTGTTTTGCAGGGCTTCATTACCGGTGCGCTGCTGCAAGGTTTTCAGGGTGGTTAAGGCATTTAGATAGGTGATTCGCCTGCCGTGACTGTTGAGCATAAAAGCTTCCTGCTCCTTATTATCTTTGACCAGTAAGGGCCTGCAATAATTGAGGTAGTTTTTAAAGTCCTGGTACTGGCTTTGTACAAAAGGTACATAACGCTCTTTATAGCCTTTGCCTTTCCGTACGTACAGCAATCCTTTTTCCAGCAGTATATCGCTTATATTGAGCTGTATGCCCTCATTGCTTCTTAACCCGCAGCCATAGTAAACGCTTAACAATGCCCTGTCCCTTAGCCCGGTGGTGTTTTCGTCGATGGCATTGTAAAGCTGCATGATCTCGGTAGGTGTCAATATTTCTTTTTCCGGCGTGGCTTTAGGCTCGTTGGGGATATCCACGTCTAAAAAGCCCTGTCCGGTTTCTTGCAGGTATTGCGCTAATAAGCGCAGGTTACGCAGGTAACCGTTAACCGTGCTGTTACTTAGCAGCTTACCGCTGTTATGGCTTGCCCGGTCTTTCTGCAACTGGTAAAAGCCCTGGATATGCCGGTGTTCTACCTGTTGCAAGTTCAATACTTCTGCTGCTTCCAGGTAGGTAAAGAACTCCTGTACCCGCCGGGGCATGTGCTGTACCGTGCTCGGGCTATAGCCGATCAGCCCTAACCATTCCTTAAAGGCTAATGTGATCCGGTCGTAAGTGCTGCTCATCGTATTTATTTTAGTGGGGGTCTTGCTTCTCCCTTGTGATGCCTGTGAATGTGTGAATATGGCTTTTATTTTGCTTTTTAGTTCCTGTATATCAATGCGTTCAGTTTCACACCCCGTTTTGTGAATGTGCGTGAAGCTGCGGTGTATTTACTTTGGTTTTAGCTTTCTTTAGCTTTTCCAGGATAGTATCCATAATATTTACGCCCTCCTGCAACCGGCTGTATTCTTCCCATTCGGTAACCTGGTATTCAAAGCCGGTCTTGCGGTTGCTGCTCACCTGTTTGATATAGCCCCGCCTTTCCAGCTGTATCAAATGCCTGGTCAATTGCATAGGGTGCATCCGGTAGGTTTTCCGGATGTCTTTGGCAAAGAAGGTAGCGTTAGGGTCTTTACTGGCTGCTTTTACATGGCTTTTCAGTTGCTCGAAAAAGCCCCGCAGTTCGCCGTTAAGTTCATCGCTCTTTTTTAACAGCACTTCCTTAACCAGCTCATTCGCCCAATAGATGTCTTCCGGCGTGGTTTCTATGTATTTGGTGCCGTCCGTGCCTTTCTTTATAGGTCGTTGCTGCTGGTGGTAAAAGGTGATAATTTCGATCAGCTTCAGGTAGTGCATATTGGTGCGCAGCTTCTTAAACACGTTATCAGGTATGCGCAGGTGCAAAGCGTAGGGATTAATGACCTGTATATCTTTTATTAAAAGGCGCTGCACGTTGCGCAGTTCCTGTTTGGCTTTTTCCTGAGCCGACTTATTGATCAGACCGGCCTGCTGTTTACGCTGGTATTCCATCACTTCGTTCAGGTGGCTGGCGCCCTCGTCCACGTAGATCAAAAAAGAGCGGTTGGCATTATCCTCGTAGATGTTTTCTTTGGTGGTGGCACCGCTTACGCAGATCGGCCCCTCTACCGTGAGCACTTTTTGTACGTTGTTGCCTTTGGCATCTTTATCGGTGGTAAGCTTGGTAATGCTTTGCTTGCTCATAAACTCCCGGAGCGGCAGCAGGGCATTATATACGCCGTCCAGGTCTTCGATCAGCAGCACGATATGTTTCCAGAAGTTTTTAGGGGAATAGTACAGCGTATTTTCGCTTAGGCTCGTAGTAGTGCGTACGCTTTCTTCCGGCAGGCACTCACTGATCCTGGTTTGCAGGTAGGTCTTGCCGCTGCCGGACTTGCCGAAGATGATGGCGTGCAGCGGTTCTTCAAAGAAGCGGGACAGGTACAAAAAGTATAGCAGCAGGCCATTCTTTTGCTCCCCGATCAGCCCGGTTCTGCTTAGGGTGTCCAGCGTTCTTTGCACCAAGTCGGGTTCTTTTAGAAAAGCTTCGGCGGCCTGTTTTTCCTCGGCGGTCATTTGGTAGGCTTGCGGCACCAGGGCTTTCAGTTGCTGCGCCCTTTCCTCCGAGCGGTATTTTTCCAGGGTTTCGATCAGGTCGGTGATCGTGGCGTTAACCAGGCTCGTGCTTAGTTCCAGCGTTTCGGCAATGCTTTTCACCAGCTTTTGGCTGCTGGCATAGCTGTACAGGTTCACATCGTCCCGGAAGCTGCGGTATTTATTGCTCTTTAGCCGGATATGCAGGCTTACTTTCAGGCGGCTTAGGTTTTCCTGCTCGATGCCGCCCCATATCGTAATGATCAGTTCATTAGTTTCGTAAACCAGCTGCTCCGGGTTTAACCCGGTAAGCCTCCCGCCAGCTGGCGGTGAGGTTTCATCAGGCTGCGGTTTAGGCAAGGTTTCTTTTTCAGTTGCAGGTTTATTTTCAGTTGAAAGAAAAAGACTTTTATCCTCAACAACTTTTGCTCCCCCTTCAGGGGGCTGGGGGGCTTTGCGCTCTGCCAGTAATTGTATAAACACCGCTTCATCATCGTGCGCCTGGGCGGTTTCGTTGATGTCTTTTAGTGGTAATGCAAGCGTTGTTATGATTACGCCGGGCAGTAATTCGTGCAGCTCTGCCGTGTATTTGGTTACTGCCGATTGCCCGGCTTCGTCCGCATCAAAGGCAAAGATGATCTCCTGTAACTGCGGTAATTCCTGTATAGCAGTTTTGATCTCCTGGTTCAGCCCGTTGGTGCCATAGGCCGTTAAGATGCTGTAAGTTTCCGTTATGGCCGGGATCTGCAATAAGGTGGCCGCATCGATCACCGCTTCGGTTATGATTAACTTTTGGGTTTCCGCTTTGGGATAGCCGGGGTAAATGCCCTGCCGGTCTTTCAGGTAGTAATGTTTGGCCGTATCGTTATTGGTGGTGGAGCGGAAGTAAAGCCCGCTCACCTGGTGCTGCTTATTTTTTAGCGCAAACACAATGCAGCCCTTGCCGAATACTTTATAGGCTTTGTCGCCGGTCTTGGCCGTTAGCCCCGCATCGATCAGCAAACCATATTGCAGGCATTGATTGATCAGTATTTCATCTTTCCTCGTGCCGTGGTGGAATTGCCCGGCGTTATAGCCGATCTCCTGTTTTGAAAAGTCCAGGTTCCGGCTTTTGATATATTCCTGGGTGGGCTTGCTGTTATGTACCGCATTTTTAAAGTAGGTGAACATATTGCTTAAAAAGGCTTCCTTACTGATGGCCTGCTGGTCGCTGCCGCCGATCAGCGTTTCGGCCTGTTTGATGGCTTCGTGCTTGCTGATATTTTCCTTGTGCATAATAAAGTCGATCACGTCCAGGCTTTTGCCGTGGGTCTTGCAGTTGGACGAAAAGCAGTAGGCCGTATGGGTTTTATAATAGATCTGCAAGCTTGGTGTCTTGTCTTCATGGAAAGGGCAGTGCAGCCGCAGGCTCTTATCAGGCTTCAATCCGTAATGTTTTAGCACCTCGGCCAGGGTTAACTGCTGCTTGATCTCGTTTATTTCCATTGGAATTTTATTTTTATCTTTTTTAGACAATACAAAGTTATTTATAATTATCCTTTTTAGATAATTATATTTTTACTATTCAGATAATAATAGGCTTTTTTGTCTTTTTTGGATAAATTTGTAATACCATCTTAAAAAGTGCCACAAAATGAACGTTGCAGAGAACATTAAAAAGATAAGGGAAGATAAAGGCCTGATGCAAAAAGAGGTTTACAATGAGATCGGTTTAAAGCCAGCCCATTACAATAAACTCGAAAAGGGCCTGGTTGAACCCTCCCTTGATATTTTGGAGAAATTGGCCTCTTATTATGGCGTTACCATTGATGAACTGGTGCACTACAGTAACGCAACGCCAAAAGCGGTAACCGTGGAAGATAAAACGGCTTCTGAACAAGTCAGGCTGATTGCCCAACTTAACGAAAAAGATAAAAGCACTGTCATGAATATTATCGACACCATGCTCACTAAGCAAAAGTTTCAGAATTTCTTTGAGCAGAATATTGCCGTTAAATAGCCAAACCAGGCATTAAGGCAAACCACGTTGCGCAGGTTTGCCAATCCCTTACCGCCCATCGGCGGTAGGGCAAGTAGGTTTTTGGGTGCCACAAAAACACAACTTGCAGCTTAAAAAACAAACACCTTAACAGATATGCAGATAGTTGTATATACAGATAAGCCAAGCTGGGCAAAGTAGCCCAGCTTGGCTTACTATCAATTAATTACTGCCTGTTTACTATATAAATCTTACGCTGACCTACATCTATTAAGTATAGATCAATACCATACAACTTATGCGGATGGTTTCTAAACGCAAATGAATATAAGTTCCCAGGTTCATTTAACTTCTTAGATAAGATCGTTAGATTTTGTATTACAACTGCTCTATTTTTAAATACATAGCTGTCAGTGTCCTTTATTGAGAGGTTTAATGCAAAATCCACATCAGCGGTATCTTTAATATTGATGGGTGTTTTCTTCCATGTATGTATCTCATATTTAGTCGAATGAAAACTTTCCGTCGGATAATCAGTAAAAAACTCTTTAGGCGGATTTGAAAAGTATTTAACATCATTATCGGAAATTGAATCAACCGTTATTGAAAAACCATTTTCATGGAAGTCTCTCTCCGTATCATCAGAGTAGATCTCTTTAATTACAGAATAGTTTATTCCGAAGATCGCTTTTCGGTCACTGGATTTTTTGTAATAACAGAAAACCAAAACAAGAATTACAATTACTAAAGCTATTAAGGTTAAGATTTTTATAAGTTTCATGGTTAATTATAGTTTAATCAATTATCAAGCAGGCCAGAAATTCGATAAGCTGGGACTTGTGCTCCTCCTTGTATCGCAATATTATAAGGAGTTCCTTGTCCCGCCACTCCGGCTCCTATAACAGTTTCTATGTTTCTTCCCCAATTAAGCGGATTTGCCCATGACTTCATATCAAAATCATAAGTATCATCATAAGCTTTCACTATGTTGCCCGGATATAATTTTAAAGTAATGTTGCCGAAAACCATTCCTGCATTTGGGTCATTGGAATGTAGCAATAGATTTACTACCATTTTTGAACCAACATGGTCAAAATCTGAAGCGTATATGTTTGATAAACCTAACTTGTTAATATCAACAGTTAATTTTTGGCCATTGCCATTTCGATACCAGTCATTGGCCTCTTGAAGAGTTAAATAGCCGTCCGCATCAGGTCTTGGCCCCCCCTGATTGGC
>Ga0302306_10000293_pt1 | contig 35409 bp, 30 predicted proteins | sample III_Palsa_E3_1_FD_198761 | JGI IMG/M metagenome (GOLD analysis project Ga0302306, IMG submission 198761) | Peat permafrost microbial communities from Stordalen Mire near Abisko, Sweden - III_Palsa_E3_1 | ecosystem: Environmental > Terrestrial > Soil > Palsa > Peat permafrost | place: Sweden...
GGCCGGCCGCGGGTCGCAGTGACGGATCGCGCAGGCGCGGATGTGGCCACCGCCGCAGGTGGCTGCAAAATAGCCAGGACATCGGCGCCTGACACAAAATCTTTTCCGGCAAAGACCGATTTGTCGAGACCACCGGCGGTCATGAGCCGGGCGGCTTCCTTCGAAAAAAGAGTTTCTCCTTCCCAATGAGGCAGCGGGCTGGTGGCGGCGACAGGCACAGAGATGGGTGATGATGACGTGGCAGCGGGCTGAACGGCGAAAGATGCGGCGGCGCCTGGATGAGATGCACCGGGATGCGACGATAGCCCGTTCGTGGAAGGCGTGGCAGTCGCGGAGGGCGCGGTCCTGCGTGCAGGTATGGGCGCGGCCAGGGCTTCAGCCGCCTCACTGTAGATCCTCGCCACCACTTCATTCACTTCATAGTCACGGTCCTGTTCGCACAGGTATTGTATATAACCTTCCGCCCCGGCCTCGACATCGTAAGTGGTCTTGGAAGTTTCGAGTACCATGAGCAGGTCGCCTTTGCTGACCTTCGCCCCGGTGGACAAGACGACTTCCACCACTGTGAGGCTGGTGTCATTGACGGCGAGGAGGGGAACCTGAATTTCCTGTAATAGTGCCATTGTTTATTGAAAGCTTGCTGCTATCTCCTGCAAGATCCTGATCTTTTCGGGAAGAACGATATTTTCAAGCGATTTGACGGATGGGATGGGGACGGGCAAGGCAGTGATGCGCCTGGTCCTGATCTTATATTCCGTCCTTTCCACGACCGACGCGATCAACTCGGCGCCGATGCCTGCATAGCCGGTTCCTTCTTCGATGACCAGCAACCGGCCTGTCCTGGCCGCAGATTCCGCGACCAATTCGACGGGAAGATGCGAGATCAATGAAGGGACGATCAGCTCGGGTTTATAGTCGGTCTCTGCGAATACCTGGTCCAGCAGTCCGGCTACCGTATCCGCCATCCCGCCATAGGCGACGATGGTCAGCGTGGGGAGGGAAACTGCCGGGCGGACCCGGACCACCGGGTATGGATCATTGTTATACTCGTAGATGAAATTGGTCAGCCGTTGCTGGGCTATCTTTTTTCCGTAGTCTGTCTTGTTTTCGATAACGATGACAGGATGCCGCTCAGCATAGACGGAACGGTAGAAAACTGCCGGGTCGAGAAAGGTATTGATCGCTACAGTCTTTACATTGTCAATTCCCACAAGGAATTTATCCAGCGTCTGGGAGTGAGTAGGCCCATAGCCGCGCTTGCCGCCCATCGGGGTACGGATGACGACGGGGCAGGTGACCTTCTTATTGAACATATGGTGGAACTTCGACGCATGGTTGACGATCTGGTCGAAGGCCAGGGTCATAAAATCGCCGAACATGATCTCGGCAAAGGGCTTGAACCCATTCAGGGCCAGGCCGTTCGAAATGCCGGTTAGCGCCGATTCCGAGATAGGCGTGGAGAAGACCCGTTCGGGCCGCAGGAAAGAAAGTTCCCGGCTGACCTTAAACGCTCCCCCATAGGGTGAAAGGACATCTTCGCCCAGAAAAACGATGTCATCAGCCGTCGACATCTTTTCACGGAACCAGGCATTCAACAACTCGACCTGCCTTTTATTGATCGGTTCCAGCGGGGCCCAGTCCTTGCCTGGCGGAACAGCCTCCGGGCGGTAATAGTCATCGATGGGCAGGTCTGCCTCACCGAGGATATCCGTGACGAGGGAATCGATTTCCTGGTCGAGGGCCTCCCGGTATTTCTGATAATAGGCCGGCTCTTCTTTCCTGAAAATATTCAGAAAGTCTTTCTCGCTGTAGCGTGCGACATCAGCCGGGTCACGGTCGTCATCACCCTTACTGTGGGCATTCAGCCGGTAGGTTTCCACCAGGAAGAAGCAGGGCTTCGTTTCCGTTCTGACATAATCGATCGCCTCGCGGGCCTGTTGCAGCAGTTCCTCAGGGTCCCAGGTATTTCCCTTCCCCGTCTTTATGCCAAACGCTTCCGCCCGGGCGAGGATATCGCCGGCCAGGTTGATATGCTGGGGGGTGGATTGCGCATAAAAATTATTCTCGCAGACGATGAGAAGAGGAACCTCCCATTTGGAAATAATATTCATCGTCTCATACAGCGTACCTTCTCCCAGCGTGCCGTCCCCGATAAAGACGATACCGATGGCGCCGGTGTCCTTCAGCTTGTTACCCAGTGCATACCCGGCTGCGACCGGAACGATGCCGCCCTGGATGCCGTTGGAAAAAAAGTTGTTGTGACAAAGATGCTGGCTGCTGCCGATGCCCCCGCAGGTGCCGGAGGCCTTGCCCAGCAATTCGGCCAGTAACCCCCGTGTATCCCCGGTGAAAGCCAGGTAATGGCCATGGCAGCGGTGATTAGAGAAAATAAAATCTTTTTTTTTGAGCTGGCCCGCGAAGGCCACGGCAGAGAATTCCTGCCCCACGCAGGTATGGACGGTGCCATTCAGCTTGCCCTGCGAAAACAGTTCAAGGAATTTTTCCTCCACCTTTCGAATGCGAAGGGATTCTTTAATTACCTGATGATTTACTTCTATTCTCTTGCTAAGCATATTTTTCTTTCAGCCTGAGAAAATACGATTCGAAATACTTATAAGACAACGAAGCTACCACAATAGTGCCGCTTAGCAAAGCCAGCAGGTAAATCGGCAGCAGCAGCGTCAGGCCGAGCCTTTCCAGGTGAAAATGAATAGCAAAGAACCGCAGGACGTAATCGACTGTCATATGAAACATGTACAGGCCGTAAGAAATATTGCCCAGGTAAACGAGCGGGCGTATCTCCAGGTTGACGATAGGCTTTTCCAGGGCAGAGAAGCCAAGCACCAGAAGTCCGTAAAGAAAAGTCATGAAAAAATGAACCGGTGGGGTATCGGTGAAGGGATAGCCGATGATATAGTAATACGCGATCATGGCGAGGACCAGTCCCTGCACCCATGGGCTGCTCAAAAAAGATTGCCGGTACCGGTCGGCGTACCTGAACAGGACCAGGCCGAAAAAGGCGCCGGTAGCCATGGCGTAGAATTTCTGGGTCTTGAAGAAGTATTCTACCCTGTCGTTCGCAAAGTGCAGGACATGATACACGATCAGGCAATACCAGGTATACGCAAGGACCAGGAAAAGGGCGATCAGGGCCGGCAATTTGTTACGGAAGCCCTTTACCAACGGGGCCCAGAAAAGGTAGTACTGCTCTTCCACCCCTATAGACCATAAAGGATACATCATACCGGTCGGATAAAGCGAAGTAGCATAATTGGGTAAGAAGCAGACAAACAGGAGCAAACCTTTGAGAAGAGGAAACTCAAAAAAACGCTGGCCGGTCAGTTTGGGATAAAGAACCCCTAAAAAGACAAATCCGATGATGATGATGAGGAAATAGAGGGGCCAGATCCTGAAAACCCTCCGCAAATAAAACTTCCGGATCGACACGGTCCCTGTCTGGCGGATTTCCTTTTGGAGAAGATAAGTGATCAGGAACCCGGAAAGGACAAAAAAGAATTCCACCGCATCGCCGCCCCGGTTGAAGAATGGCAATGTGGCGAATTGAGCAAACCCCATTTTCTCTAATGAAATATTACCGTGTGAAATGATGACGAAGAATGCTGCGAAGAAGCGCAGGGGGGTAAGGCCTTTCAGATGATCTTTGCTCATATTGTATCTTATGCTATCTATCAGCGTACGACACGCCCAAGTACCGGGACAGCAGGATTTCCCTTATAGATCGTGTAAGGCTCCAGGTCTTTTTCGGCAATGGCATTGATGCCCAGGACGCTGTGCGATCCACAGGTAATTCCTCCTGATACTACCGCCCTGGCGCCGATCCATACCCCATCTTCCAGCACAATAGGATAAGAAAGAAAATCAAAACTGGTCCGGGTATGGTCATGGCTCCCGGTCAAAAGGAGGCAGCCCTGGGAAAGAGTGACATTCTTCCCTATAGTCACCGTCGACAGGTTATCTATCCACACTTCTTCCCCGATCCAGGAGTGGTCGCCCACCTGCAGTTTCCAGGGATACTTGATGCTGACGGATGGCTTGATCACTACGCCTTTGCCCAGTTTTGCCCCAAAGGATCTCAGTAGCGAGACCTTCAGACCGGACAGGATAATAAACGGGTTTTTAAAAAAAATAATATTCGTCAGGTACCAGGAAATTTGTTTCAACCGGGATGCCCCGATGTCAATGCTGGTCCGGTAGGAAGAATTATCGACCTGTTGGCGTATCATGCCGCTCATGCAAACAAATTGAGGTATTGCTGTGTAAGTTCCGGGTTTTTTATGAACTCGTGGGCATATTGCCAGGCTGACAAGGCCCACTCGTCAAAAAGGGATTGGTCCCAGGCCCCCACCTCTTCTATTACACGGGTAAATGCGGAGGGATCTGTCAGCGGGAGGTCCCACCCCACCTTTCGGGCAGGCAGATTGAGCCAGGGCGTCTGGTCACTGATCAGCACCGGCCGGCCGGCCAGGAAGGCTTCGAAGATCGAGTGGCCAAAGTTCTCGCCGGTCGTCGGAAGGATGGACAGGTGGTGGCCATGCAGGACAGACATCAGTTGATCGTTCCTCTTCGGCCCCTCATAACTGACCCGGATGTGGGCGGGTAACCGGGCGATGGCCTTTTGACAGGTCTCCCAATATTCCTTATCCTCGACCGGTCCTATAACAGTTAGCTGCACTTCCGCCCGGACGTTACCCAGCGCCTGCAAGAGGAACAGGAGGTTTTTGATCGGAAAGATGCGGGCAATGAAAATACATTTGACTTTTCCTGCCTGTTTGGGAAGAGGTACAAACTCAAGTTGATTGGCATTCGGCAGGTTGTCAGCGATGACAATACTGCTGCCGGGGAAAAATCTTTCTATGGCTTCCTTTTCCCGTTGATTGGTCGCATGCCAGCGAATTTTTTTATGAATGCCGAGCAGCCGGAAAAATGTCAGGAAGGGGGTCTTCTTCCAGGGTTTGACAGACAAAGCGCTGTCATAAAGGGCGCCCCGGGGACATAACACGACCTCAGCCTTCAGCTTGCCGCGGTATTTCAGCCACAAAGGGTATACGACGAAGAGAGGGGAAAACAAATGGTTCAGGTAAACAAAATCGGCATTCGTCGTCAGGAGCTCCCTTTTCATGACCGACCGGTCAAGTGTCGCTTTCCGCAGATAATTGACCTTGAAATCCGGATGGATATTGTTGATCCAGCGGCCGGCCGGTATTCCCGGATAGGGCGCCGTATCTCCATGATCGGTATCGGTCGTCAGCACGGCTACGTCGAAAACATTTTTCATGGCAAAAGAGAAGTTGACACAGGACTGAATCGGGCCGCCGGCTTTATAGCCGGGCGCAAACCAATCGACAAGGACTAAAACTTTCTTTTTGTCCATGGTCTAGGCAATCGCATTTTTTTCAAGCCAGTATTCCAATACAACGAACAACCAGATCTCTCCCCACCGGATATCCTTGTCGCCGGCCAGGAATCGTTTCCAGTAGGCCATCAGTGCCGGTCCCTGTATAAAGGGACGCTGAGCGATCCGCTGCAGGCGTTCCTCGCAAAATGCTTTCAGTTCCGTCCTCAGCCAGACATCCCACGGGAACAGAAATCCCTGCTTTTTCCGGTGCACTACTTCATCCGGCAGTAGCGGCTTCAGCGATTCGACCAGCAGGCTTTTGGGATAGGTTGGCTTTTTCAGTTGATCGGGAATGGCCAACACAAATTCGACGAGGTCCTGGTCGAAAAAGGGCTCGCGGACTTCCAGGGAGACGGCCATGCTCATCTGGTCGGTATCTTTCAATAAGGTGTGCTGGGTATAGCCCAGGTATTCTGCTGCCGATACCTGGCTCAGTAGAGGCAGGCGCCGAAGCTCTCCTGACCGGGCCGACAGTTCCTGACCGACAATAGTCGGGGTGGTTGGGGTAGTTGGGATAGTTGGGGTAGTCGGCCTGTGGTTGTCCGCCAGGGTGGTCAATTGCTGAATCAGGTGAGGGGAAAGCATCTGGCGAAAAACGGGGTAGGAATGGTCGATCGACATCGAAGGCAGTTCCAGCAGTTGTTTCATCCTTGCTTTTTTTCCTTGTGCCTGTCTTCCGGCCCAGGTATTGGCCAACATCTGCCTGAGTCCGGCCGGCAATGTCCACCAGCCTTTGATCCGTTGCAACTGAAGGTACTGCGCGAAAAAAGGATAACCGGCAAACAGCTCATCGCCTCCCACACCCGACAAGGCTACGGTCATTCCATTGCGACGAATGGCTTTCGATACCACATAACTGTTGATACCATCTCCACTGGGAGTGTCCATGGCATCCAGCGCATTTTGCAATTCATCCAGGAATACCGTGGGCTTCATCAATAGCCGGGTATGCTGTGTATTGAATTTTTTGGCGATCAGTTCCGCATAGTGCGATTCATCGAACTCTTTTTCATCAAAGGAAACGTTGAAGGTATTGGGCCTGGAACTGCCGGCCTCCGCCATCAGCCCGACAACAGCGCTGGAGTCTATTCCGCCGGAAAGAAAGGCCCCTACAGGCACATCGCTGACCAGTCTGCGTTCGACGGATTGCAGTGTGAGGTCACGGATCTTTCGCTGGACTTGCTGCCGGTCTGAGAAATCAAAATCGGTGGTCCTGGCCGTTGTTACGTCCCAATACACTCTTTTTTCCTGCCGCCCGGATTTGATCTTCATCCAGGTACCCGCTTCCAGCTGCCGGATGCCTTCTACGGGAGAGGCCGGAGAACTGATCGATTGATAACTGAAATAGTCCAGCAGCGCCGAGGGATCGAGTTGCCTTTTTACCTGACCGGAAGCCAGGATGGCACGGATCTCGGAAGCGAAGATAAATTTACCCTGATCGATATAATAATATAGGGGCTTCACGCCCATGCGGTCACGGGCGACAAACAATTCTTTTTCCTGGCGGTCCCAGATGGCAAACGTGAACATGCCCCGGAAATGAGTGATACAATCAGGGCCCCATTTCGCATACGCCGCGATCAGCACTTCCGTATCGCCGGTGGTTTTGAAGTCGTAATCATGGATAGTCGGCTTCACTTCCCTGAAATTGTACATTTCTCCATTGAAGACCATGACATACCGGCCGGAGTTGTCGGTAAATGGCTGGTTGGAGTCGGGCGACAGGTCTATGATGGCCAATCTTCTGTGCCCGAGCGCCAGCGGTCCTTCGACCAGGATTCCGTCTGCATCGGGTCCGCGATGTGACATAGCGCCGGTCATTTGACGGATGTGACCCTCATTGGCCGGCACGTCTTTAAAATTCAATATTCCTGCTATCCCGCACATGGGTAATCAGTTTAATAATTTTCTGTAGCATTCAATGTACTGCAGGGCGATCGTCTCCTGTGAAAACCGGGCCACATTACGAAAGCCTTCACTCACCAATTGTTCGCGGAAAGCTGCGTCTCCGATGACCCTGAGCACTGCTTGCCGGATGGAAGTTGTTTCGAATGGATTGACCAGGCAGGCAGCGCCGCCGGCTGTTTCATTCATCGGGCTTAGATCACTGGTGATCACTGGTCTTCCCGCTTTCTGTCCTTCGATAATGGGTAGGCCGAACCCTTCGAATGTGGAAGGGAAAAGGATGAGGTCGGCGCTGACATATCTCGCCGCCATTTCTTCGTCGGTAAGGCCGGAATATCCGGTGTACTGTATCCGATGGTCAGACAAGGCTTGCATTTGGTCAGGAGAAAGGGGGCCAATGATATCCAGGCTGCATGGGATATCCTCCAATGCTTCCGCCGTGCGAAGGAGGTTTTTGTTAGTAGTTGTCCCGACAAACAAGATACGCGGCTGTGCTGTCTTAAACTCCGCAGGAATGAAAGAAATGCCGCCGGGTACCGGGTCAGGGATCACCACGATTTTTTCGGGGGAGCATCCTGTATGGTCCAGGATATCCTTTTTTGTAGCTTCTGAAATAGTTGTAATGAGCCGGCACCGGCGTACAGGCATATCGAGCAATAACCATTTCAGCAGACGGCGTTTTATCCCGGTGGCACTATACAGGAACACACAGTCATGAATCGTCAGCAGCGTCCGGTTGGGGGGTAAGGCGCAAACGATATAGTGAATATCACCGGTGACGTGATAAATATCCGCCTTGCATTTCTTCGCCGACCGGATATTAGCCAGCAATTCGCGCGGTGCAAACCTGGAATATTCAGCCCTCCACTCATCTACGGAAATATAATTGCTCAATAAAGGCTTCAATTGACTGAATATCCTTTCGATGCTAAAAAAACGGCCTGGCTTCCTGGATAACAGGCAAACCCTTTTACTGGTCATTTGGTCCATTTTGTCGGTACCCGCGGTTTATAAAGCCAGCCTTGAATGAACATGAGGACATATTTCGATAGAAACCAATAGACGAGGAACATCAAAAGCAATCTTCCGAAAATGAAAAGCCCATCGGACTCGAAAGATGCAAAATCAATCAATGTAACGTTTATCACGGCGTACCGCATCAGGACATTGATTTTGCTAAACCGGTATAGGGTGCGATAAATAAAAAATATAAAAAGTGCGATCAGGGCGATCGGGAAAAACATACCCACGTAACCAAAATCTATATATGAATCTGCAAAATATCCCAGGCTGAAAGACGCCCCTTGTTTAAGACCGGCGTAACGAAAACCGGTGTATTTATTCGTTTTTACTGTGGCCTCGTAAACCGGTTTGTCCGGAAAAAAAAGCCTGGGCATTAAAACGAAGGAGATATTATCCCACCATATCCGGCCATATTCATAAGGAAGTAGTTCCGGAACATGGTCCATCGTTTTTGCCAGGTGCAATATATACTGGGTCCGATAAAGGAACAGGTCCAGTACCCGCTGGTAATCGGCCCAGCTCAGCGCCTTAACTTTTTCCTCTATTTTACCGAACGCATCAGATCTCGACACTGCAACAACCTGTTGTTTGGTCCCCTGGTTGAGAAATTTCCGGTAATCGGATTTAATAGCGGTCCATGTAAGCATTAGAAAAACGAGGGCGACAGAGACAGTTATCCCATAAAAGAGTTGTTTAAAATTGACGGTCCGGATAAAGCTCAGGGCCAATATGATAGTATAAAAGATGACTTCCTTAAAAGTTGAAAAATAAGCATACAGGGAAGTGGTGAATTCGAAGACAATAATGATGGCCAGTATAAGCCGGTTTTTTTTATTGATCCATGCTACATAGCCATAAACCATGAAAAACACCCATTTGAGCGATCCCAGTGTCGTAAGGATCTGATAAAGCCCGGGGTTACTCCCGAAGGCAAAGCCTAAACCGCCAAGGAAAAAAGTCGAGATCAGGTATAAGATCAGTATTTTTTTCTCATCGATCAGCTTGGCCTGTACGTTCAACTCTTCCAACGAAGGGAATTCCAGCGTTTTCAAACAGTTGGAGAGTATTGCAGCCATTATGACCAATCCCAGGCAAGACAGGAAGACGGCAGTGCCGGCGTGACTGCTGAGGCGGTTAATGTCAAAACCAAAGTTGTTCATCCAGAGTACATAGGCGATGACCTGTACCCATTGCATCAGCAGCACAAAAACCAGGATGCCCGGCCGGGACTTTTTCCACAGCAGGTACATCAGCAGGTAAGAAGTCACCAGGCAACAAACCAGGTATGCAGGATTATCAAATAAGATAACTCCGATGAGGCTTATCAAAATCCCAATATAAACCGATGGAGTAAGAGTGATCTTATCGGAAGATGCGTTATCCTTCGTCCAGCGATTCATTATATGCAATTATATATTCGTCCTTCATCCTGGTATCTGTATATTTTTCCGCGGCCGTCTGGTTGGCGGCCTGTCCCATTCGGGTGACCAGGCCGGGGTCCTGCAGGAAAGGCAGGATAGAGGAGGCCAACGATCGGAAATTCCCGGCGGGAAATATGAACCCGGTCTCTTCATGGCTGACCAGTTCGGGATTGCCGCCCCGGTCCGAAACAATTAACCCTTTTCCATACATCATCGATTCCAATATACTGAGCGAGCATGGTTCTTCCGATAAACTGGGCACAATCGCCACATCCAGCTGGCTATAAATGGCAGCCTGATCGTTCACGAACCCCTTCCATTCGAAATAACGCTCCAGTTTCCTGGCAGAAATTTTTGTCCTGAGCGTTCCGGCATATTCATTTTTATCATTGCCGAAAATATAGACGATAAATTCACTGGGGGGGATGGGGGCGGAGGAGGATCCGGCCAAACATTCAACCGCATCGATAAGCGTCTCATGCCCTTTCCAGGGTACTACCTGCCCGATGATCCCAAAGACGACAGGCTGCCCCGGAACTTTCAATGGCCTCTCCGGGATCAAGGGAACCCCGTTATAAATTAACCTGATCTTTTTTTCCGGAACCTGCAGATCAATAAGCATCCGGACGATCTTTTTAGAAACGGTGGTAAAACTTTTTATCCTTTTGTTCAAAAGCCGGTAGATGAACAGATCTTTCTTCGTCGGCAGGTGCGGCTCTTGCAGATTGTAAACACAATTCTGCCCTTTCAATAAAGGAAATAACATTATAACGGCAGCATAGGCGGAAAAATGGCAAATATCCGGCTCGAATTCCTTCAGTATTTTCCTGCATGTCAAAAATGCCCCCGGCCAGTGGACCAATGTATCCAGTGTCCAAAAAGGTTTTGTCACATAAAGCCAGCCCAGCTTTACTTCGTACCATGGGATGTTATACTGGTTGAGTTTCTGTTTGAAAACCCCGTCGTTCCAGCCATTTATGACACATCGTACGTCATGGCCATCCCGTTTTAACGAGTTGATCAGGTGAAGGGTTGATATCTCCAATCCGGAGACATAGGAGCCGCCGATAAAAACCAATATTTTATTCTTCTTCAATCTATTTCCCTTTTCTCCTCAATATATTCATTCTGTCAACAGTTTCAATCCATTCAAACCGGTCGTCATGTTTAATTACATCATTGTAATATCGGACTGAGTCCTGCACCCAATCGCCATCGGCGGCTATGACAGACGTATCATGTAAAGCCATTATACCATCTGCCTTCAGCAGGCCGGCATAAAGTTGCCAATCTTTTCGAATGCCTTCGTAAGAATGATCGCCGTCGATAAATATAAAATCCACTGTCGCAGGGACATCGCCGATTGCATCGAAGCTGAATTTTTCGATGATCCCGACGCTTTCCGCCACTCCGTTCCTTTTAAGATGTAATTTGGCAATTATTTTGTGATAGCAAATGCCCAAACTGCCTTTGAAGAATGGGTCTATACCGAAGAGCTTACCGCCATTTGCCAGGGCTTTGGAAATTATTGCCGTATTTACTCCCTCGAAAACCCCGATTTCTATAGCCAGTCCGGCCCCGGCTGCATACTTAGCCAAAGCATTCCTTTCCGAAGGCGTCGTCTGCGTATCAGGCAAATCGGCCTTAATGATAAATCTGAGAAGATGCAAAAAAGCTTTTCCTTTCATTTTGATCAGTTAAGATTAACTTGTATGTGTTTCGGGGTTTCTATCGTAGCGTATCTGTCTTTTAGTTTCAAAAATCTGGTCTCAAAATACTTATAGGAAAGGAAGGAAAGGAGAATGGTCCCTCCAAGGATAAGTATAAAATACAAAAAGATCAGGATGGTATGGTTGATATGATGAGGCACCAACTTTTGAAACCCTTTCTTGAGGAAAAAATCTATTACCATATGATAACAGTAAAGACCATAGGATATTTCACCTAAAAATATGAACGGTTTTCGTTCCAGGGAGATTATTTTCCTTGTTACCACGGAGACATTGAGAATAAAAGCCCCATATAGGACAGGCGCTAACATCCTGAACCATAGCAGCGATTCAAGTCTGTCAGTAAGGATGTAGTGATAGACCAGGATCGCAAGGATAATGAATTGGAAACCCCTGCTGGCTAAAAAAGATTGGTCATATGCGTCAAACCGATAAAATAAAATAAAGGCGAACCCTGCACCGATGATCATGGCAAAGAACCGCTGAGACAACAAGAACTCCTGCGTGACAGGACCAAAACCGAAGATATTATTGGCTACCAGCAAATACCATCCTACGCAAACCGGAATGGCTACGGCAATCAGGCGATGAACGTGTTTCCTGGACCATTTAAACAAGGGGGCCCAAAATAAATAAAATTGTTCTTCCACGCCTATCGACCACAAAGGATGCAGTAGCCCGACATTATAGAGTGCTGCAGCCAGGTTAGGCAGGAAAAAAATGTATAATGACAATCCCTTAACGATGGGAAAATCAGGCTCCGAAGTATGCAATAGAAAGGGGTACAGGATACCATAAAGAAAAAAACGAAAGAACACGATCAAAAAATAAACAGGCCAGATCCTCAGCATCCTGCGGATATAAAATTTCCGGATGGAGATAGTATTGGACCGCTGGTTTTCCATCAACAAAAGGTAGGTGATCAAAAAGCCGGATAAGGTAAAGAAAAAATCGACCGCGTCATCCCCTTTGTCACATATCGGAACAGGTTTACCGCTTATTAACCCGATTTGGAATAATGATCCTTGGGCATGATAGATAATCACTAAGAATGCAGCAAAAAATCTGAGCGAATTAAGACCTTCGAGGTATTTGAAATTCCTTCCTGACATTAGCCGTTATGGATTTGTTCTAAAAGACCGTCTATCGAATCGATGATTTGATCAAATGAATATTGGCTGATGATATGTCTTGAAGAATGGCTCATGGCCGAAAGGAGCTCTTTATTCTTCAGGCATTGCAAAATGAAGTTTTTGCATTCTACCGGGTCAGCACTATTACAAATAAGGCCATTCCTGTTCTCCAGGACCAGATCGACTGCGCAACCGGCTTTGCTTGAAACGATGACGGGCCGTCCGGAGGCCATCGCTTCATTAACAGCCAATCCCCAGCTTTCTCCCGGGCCTGCTGAAGGCAGTATAAAAACGTCACACAGCCTGTATACAACCGGCATTTGCTGTTGGTTTTGGAAATCCAGGAACTGGATCCTGGGATCGCCTCCAGCGGCAGCTTTCAGTTCATTTTCAAGGACACCGTTGCCGACTATTAAAATCTTCAATCGGTCGTTATCAATACTTTGGGCCAGTTTTATCAAAAAGAAAGGATTCTTCTTAGGCTCAAGCTTGCCGGCATACAAGACCACCAACTGATCTTCTGCTATTCCCAATGTGGCCCGCCATGCTTTTGCCCGTTCTGCGTAGGCCGCATCCGGCTCTGAAAATCGACCATTGTCAATCGCATGAGGGGTAAAGACAAGCTGCTTTTCACTGACGCCATGTTTCAGAAAGTAGTTCTTGTTATTCGAGCCTACATACAAAGCATAGTCTATATGTTTATACACCCATTTCAGGAATGTCCGGCGGATCAACTTTTTCACATTGGGTTTTTCATCCAGTAGTGTGGAGTCGCCGCGAAAAAGAACCGGGATTTTCCCATGAAAGTATCGGATAGATTTCAGGTGGCTGTGAAAATTCCAGCCAAAGATCAAAATAGCGTCCGGGCTCCATTCCTCTATCTCTTTGATAAGGCCAGGATTGATAATTCCCCTGAAGTGATGAGTACCTGGATCGGCTGCTGTGTTTTTGACAAACGTATAGTCATATCCTTCGAGCAGCGGAATATCCCATTCAATTTTCCTGTCAAAATCCGGATCATACTTTGCGCCATGCGACGATTCCCCCCATGTATAAAACACTTTGGCCCGAGCTTTGGCGCGTTCGAAAAGCAGCCTGAACCAGGGTGCATTATACTGAATGGGATGCGTCGTTACTATCGCAAGTTTCATATTTCGGGATGGGGCAAAGTCAAAAAATCAACCAGTCGTAGGGATAAGGCCAGCAAAGTCAGAGTGGGATTTGAATGGGAGCTTGTCGGGTATATGGAGGTACTGCACACATAGAGATTATCATGACCCCAGACCTGCAAGTTTTTATTGACGACACCTTCTACGGGCGACTCACTCATCCTGGTCCCACCCATGTGATGGTTCACATCGGTCAGGCAGGACTCCCAATCCTCATTACCGCCGGTGATCTTTGCATGTGTTGTCAGTTCACCAAGAGACAAACGGCTCAATTCTTCTTTAAGCATCCCAGCCAAACCGACCGCCGTATCCCAACTCTTTTTTGTTAACTGCCAGTTAACCCTGGCCAGGTTCGTTCCAAATCTGTCTTTTCGGTCACTCAGGCCTATAAAGCTTTCTCTCAAGGGCTCCTGTTCGCCCATCGTTACCAGTCTGGCCCTGGCTTTGTGCTTGTAAAAGAACTTATGGGCAAGATAAGCTTTTGCGCTGAGCGCATAGGCTTTTGTATTAGTAAAAATCTCTTTTGAACCGGAAAATTTGCGGGTCCTGACAAAGTTCTTGATTTCAAGATAGGGATCGAATTCCTGGTCGGAGTAATCGAACATTATGCTGGCAGATGCATTGAGGGATTTAAAGTCTCGTTGGTATTTCTCCGTCAAACTGAGCCTGATGGAGTAGCGTCGCTGCCTGGCTATATGCGTATTGAAATAATACTGCAGGCGGTAGGGATTGTCAGTGGTGACAATCCCTAACTCCGTACAGGGATGTTCCATAAAACATTTCCCGAGCCAACCCGATCCTCCGCCCAGTCCCGCGGGAGATTGGTGGTTGTTCGATAATAAAATCCGGTTGGTTTCGATCCCTCCGGCTGCGATAATGAGCTGCTGCACCGGGATCTTATATTGCCTGTCATTATAATTGCTTATCGTAATGCCATCGGCTCTTCCTGAGCCGTCAATATCAACCCTGGTCAGGACCGCATTATATACCAGGGTAACATTCCGGGACAAGTCATCACCGTACAGCTTTCTGAAATCCGGCTCCGGCGCCCATTTAGCAAAATGGTACCAGATCTTTTCGGGGTCGAAGCCCGGTTTGTCAAAATGGAGCAATGTAAGGATATCCTTGTCGTAATCCAGCTCGTCGATCTTCATGAACCGGTTGGCCAGCGGATAATAATCGGCCAGATCAGCCAATTTCAATGGCCAGCCGCTGTTGACGATCCAGGGCCTTTCGCAAAAATCCAGGTTGGAAAATGGCAATGACTGTCCGCCCCAGGCTATGGTCGTACCGCCGATGGCCCTCTTTCTTCCCCAAATCGCCGTCTCGAGCAATTTACCGCTTTGCTCGACCTCATTCAGGGACTGGCGATGCTCATCCTCGGTAAAATGACCGGATTCCAGCACGAGTACCTTTTTACCTCTTTCTGACAGTTTAACGGCCAGAAGGATGCCGGCAGCACCGGCCCCGATGATGACCACATCAAATGCATCCCGGGTAAAACTGATTTCCTGTTGGTTTAGATCAATGAAAGGCATGGGCCGGTTAGTAAGGGACTATTGTTTATAATAACGTTTAAACGAATCGAGATTGTTTTCCAGTGATTCCCTTCTGCGGGTAGAGAAAAGGACTTTGCCATTGAGGTTTCCCTTAACCTGCTCAGCTAATATAAAACCGGCTTTACTTTCCGGGGGGATACCGGGTGGGTCGAACCGGGCAAGATGTTTCAGGCTGCTATGGAAAAAGTGGGTCTTTTCAGGGAAGATCGATTGAATGTCGCCGCTTTTCGAAAACGGGCCGGATTCATATTGCAAGACGTCCCACCCTATCAATTCGTCCTTTTTAAGCTGGCGAAGATTCATGCTACCCGTCGCGATCCCAAGAAATTTGATAATGCCTTTCTTTTTTTGTTCCAGCAAGAACGCCAGTGCTTCCGGATCGAGGAAAGAAGGCAGCCCTTCATGTACAAAGTAATAATCTATATAACCGGTATTCAGGCTTCGAAGGCTATTCTCAAGACTTGTCCTGATCTGAGGGAGGGGAATATTCCTGTAAGACAGCGCTACTTCTTCATCACCCGGGGTAAAGACCTTTCCGGTCCATTTTTTCCTATAATAATTCAGGGGCAGCGCCAACCGAAAGGGGATCTTGCGATCCGGGGCCACGCCAAGCCCGAACTTGGTGGCTATGGTAACCTTGTCCCGCTTGTCCTTCAAAAACTCACCCACGATCTTTTCGGAATAGCCTTGGCCATACAGCGGCGCAGTATCGAAATGGGTGATCCCTGATTCGAAGGCAATGTCTAGGAGCCGTCGGATCGCCCTGTAGCTGCGCATGCTAGTAAGAGCGGCGGAGCCGAAACCGAGCCTGTCGGTGCCTTTATTGATAAGATGATATTCAGTTGCCTGCATGGGTGGAACGTATCAAAACCTGATTAAAAAAATTGACCTGTTTCTCCGTCATCGATTTAGCCGTATACTGTTCAAAGCCCTGCATATTGAAATCTATGGTTTGCCCGCGTTGGGCCAGCAGCTTGTTCAGTTGCGATAAGCAATCAGCGGCATACTTGTCTGCTCCATCCTTTGGATCATCAAAGATCACGGTGCTGCCATATTCTGTATCCTCCAGAACTTTCAGTACACTGCTTTTCCGGTGAAAAACCGCCAGGAGAGGTTTCCTGGCCAGGATATACGGGTAAATTTTCGAAGCCGTATAGTTGGTATCGGTGGATCCCGGTACTAACAGGATATCGGCTTGCTGCAGGAGAGACAGGGTATCGAAATAGGGTATCCTGTCTGGGATTTCCGTGACGTTTTCCTCTACTCCATGATCCTTTGCAACCTGCACAATCGTCTGCCGGCCTGTTCCGGCCACAGCGTAACTCGTACCAATGAACCAGAAATGGATACGGGAAAACAAATCGGGGTCGGTTTGCCGCCCTTTGACAAAAGCAGTAAAAATGATGTCGAGCGCAAACCGCATATCATGGCCACCCCTTCCGATATAGACAATGTTTATTTTGTCCGGAGAAAACGTAACGATAGAAGAGCGGCTGATGTGTTGACGCATAATGTCCATATCCCGCGCAGCCGCGCCAAATGGAATGACACGGCATTGATGACTTTGGATGGAAGGGTATCGTTGCATGAAGGTATCACAGTAACCCTGGGAAACTGAAATGATCCCTGCCGTCCGGGGAACCGTACGGGCTTCAAGATATTTGTCTATGTTATAGGCTATAAAAAACTTTGGCGGCCGCTCGGATGCGGGCTTATCGAGATAAAAATCATTTCGCCAGGGGTCCTGGATATCCAGTATAAAAGGAACGCCGAATCGTTTATTCCAATAGGGCCCCAGCGCCATTACATGAAAAGCGGTAGTTGAAAAATAGACGAGGTCGAAATGTCTGCCCTTCAGCAATTCGTTGCCTTTGCGTTTCAGGTGCGTATATGACCGCATGCCCAGGGCCCCCAGACCGAATTTCCTTGTGCGGGAGACATCCCAGGCTGCGACCTTGTGTATCTCGATACCGGCGGGAATAGTATATAGCAGGAGGGGGTCTGTACTGTATGCCTCCACGTATTTTTCATCCACTGTCAGTACAACCGGCTCCCAGCCCAATTCACTAAAATAGGGAAGACTTTGTCTTACCCGATGCATGTCCGCAGCATTGATGGGAGGAAAATTGGGTGAGATGATCAATACTCGTTTCATGATAAGATTTGCTGCCATGTCTTTTGCAGGGTCATAGATTCATTTTCCCATCCGGCGGCGACGGCATTTTCGGTCCGTTGCAGTCTTCCGGCGCGAATCTCCTCTCTCTTACTCAGGAGACTGGCGAGCGTAGCTGCGAATGCCTCGACGGAAAGGGAAGTAGTGACACCATGCCGGGCGTATTCCTTCAAAAAAAGCCTTTGAGCTTCCGTGTCCGAGGCGACAATGTAAAGACCGGCCAGGAGATAAGACCATATTTTGTTGGTCAGACAAAGGTTGCGGTTCAGGTCGGTCGTCCCGTCTTCCAAGGCTAGCCCAACATCGTGCTTACCAAGCTCTTTATGCAATTGTCGCTGGGAGAGAGAAGGTATGCAATGAACATAATCACGGTTTTTTATCTGTGCATCAAAGAAAGGTTGTCTTATTGCCCCGATCAATGTCAATTCGAGCTCTCCGCTGAAACGGTCCATGGCCGGAAGAATTTTCTCAAGGCCCCTGTCATAATCTATGAATTGGGAAAACCAGACGAGCTTTATTTTGCCTGTTTCCGGCGGTGACGTATGATTAAAGTCCTGTGAAGGAAAAGTATTGTTCACCACGAAGGATGAAGGCTTTCCTGCGGACGCGAGCGCCTCGGAATTCCGTCGAATCAGCGGAGAAGCGTAACTGATATAGGCAGCCTTGCCGAATAACCGGCGCATCAGGGTTTTTACCCCGGATTGTTGTTGCCTGTTATTGCCTTCTCCCGGATGGAAATCCTCTATATCCAACGCAAAAGGGATATGTTCTTTTGCCGCCATCCTGGCTGCAGCATAAAAAGCCGGGGGATTATGTGCAATGACCAGGTCTGGCTTTACAGTCGTTCTTTTTACCCAGCGAAGCAGCAGCCAACTCCTTTTGTCAACGGCCATGGCCGACCAGAAAGTACTCCAGGAAAGGAGTGGCAAAAACAGCCTGCTTATCCGTTCGAGCAGGGAAGAAAAAAGCCACGGACCAAGATCGTATCTCAAACTCTCGAGATAATGGAAGGTTACATCGGTCAATTCCTTATTTAGCGCTGCCTCCTTTTCGTTGGTCCAGTTGTGCAGGTCGAAAGCTACTACAGTGACTTTTACCGTTCCCGGTTGCAGCAGCCGGACTTCCTTAAGGCAACGGGGATTGCAGGCCAGATTGGTGCTGGTTAGAAATAAAATATGTTTCGGCCCGGAATTCGCTGAATTACTCATCACTGCGTATACAATTGCATATAGGCCGCACTCACTTCCGTAAACGAGCTTGGAGGGGTTACATTTTTTTTCAATCGGGGCTGAAGCTCGGGATCGCTGACCAGTTCGGTGATCTTTGCCCTGAGGCTGGCGGCGGACTTGAAATCGAATAACAGTCCGTTATGCCCGTCCTTTACTTGTTCCGCATTACCGTGGCCTTTGCTTGCCAAAACGGGGATACCTGCCGCAAATGCCTCCTGGATAACAAGAGACGACATCTCCGAAACAGTCGATGGCAGGCAAAGCATGTCGTACTCCGCAAGGGTGTCCAGTACCTCTTCTCTTTTCAACATTCCGCGAAAGGTAACCGTCTCCGTAGTGGCCAGATCGGTCATGCATTTCCGGTAAAAGTCGGTGTCTTCTTCTTTGCCGTACAGGTCAACCTGAACTTCGCCGGGCGTAAAGCTGCTTGCGGCCTCAATCAAGAGATCTACGCCCTTCTGTGGCTGGATGCGACCGATGAAAACCAGTTTTAGCGGAAGCCGCCGGGAAGGGTCCTTTTCCCGCCGTGCCGGCAGCACTGTCGTTTGCGCGATCGTGAGCGCCTGCGGAATGAGCGCTATTTTATCCGCAGGGACGCCGTTGGTGATCAATACCTTTTTATACCATTCGGTCAGCGAGACCAGCCGGTCTGTATTGGCTGCCAATTCGAGTAATTCATTACTTATCCGCTGAATAGCCAGCGGTAAGCCCAGCAAGGTCGTCAGTTTGCCCTGGGGTAATTTCCGGGTAACTCCCAGGCGGGCGGATAATAAGCTGACTATCCCCGCAGGATAGGCAACGAAAGCTGGCAGATTGAACAATGTCTTGTAACAGCAGACGCTGCAATCGAATTCCTTTATCTCTCCGCTGCACGGTCGGTTATGATTGGTGAGCGTATTGGTATTACAGGTATAGCTCGAAAGATGCATGGTCATGATAACTTTCACTCCAAGACTTTTGGCCATCCTGACATGCCGGACCCCGAACCCGATGCTTCGGGTCAATTCGTGAAAATGAACGACATCCGGCCGGTAGGCCAGCAGGAAAGCTCTGAAGTTTTCCAGGCCGGCGGGCTTCTCCGCTCCGGAAAGGATGCGCCTGTTCAGCGGGTCGGAAGGTTCGAAATATTGGTGGACGTCGATACCATCATATTCATAGTGCTCAACATACTGGCCAGGCAGATAATATTCGAAATGAGGAATAAGCACAGATGCCTGGTGACCTTCCCGTTTTTGAGAGGAGGCGAGATTATGAATATACACCTCGGTGCCTCCCATGTGATGCGGCATATAGTGATCGACACAATGAATAATTTTCAACATTTGATGCGAAAATTCATTTGAAGTAACCGGACAGAAGATCCGAAAAATCGAATTCCGTCTCTCTCATCACCTGTCGAAAGGAAGTCCAATCCTTTTTTCGCAGCAGGTACATGGTCAGATTGAGCGACTGCCTTTTCTTCATTTTCCGATACAGAAAATTCATTTCGGATTTGGAAAGCGGCAGTTTTCCCGCCTCGATCAGTTCTTTGAAATACAAATAGCCGAATTTAAGGTATCCTTCTTCATTATTCCGCTCCTGCCCTTCATGTTCCCTGTAATAAAAAAAGGCCTTTTGCAATAGGAGCACCGGTGAAGCAGAAGCCATGGAAATATTAAAATACACATCCGACACGACACCAAAGCGTGTATCGAACCCGCCTATCTCCTCGAATTTATCCCGCCGGATAATGGTGCCCGAAGGGCCGATCGTCAAATACTGCCGGTCAAAAAAATGATCGTGCACGATCTTTTCGGAAGACATGCAGACCGAGTCTTCAACGCCCATATCATAGAGGAGGACCATGCCGATCCCGCACTCCGGCCATTTTTCCATCTGTTCCACGCAGTATTGCAGACCGAAATCATAAATCTTATCGTCGGAGTCCAGGTATTTCAGGTATTTTCCGCGGGCATAAGAGGCTGCCTTGTTACGGTTGTCAAATTGTCCCACGTTGGTCTCGTTCACATAGACCCTGATGCGGTTGTCCTTTTGGGCATATTGCGAGGCTATCGCGGCGGTATTGTCCGTTGAGCGATCGTCGACGATAATCAGTTCGAAGTTGGTGTAGGTGGAACGCAATACACTGTCGATCGCCTCGGCTATATAAGGTTCCCGGTTATAGGCGGTCATTAATATACTCACGATTGGCTGGTCCATGATACTAGAGTTAGTTGCTTTCGGGAATGCTATTCTAAAACGGGCAACTGCTTTTCTACCGGCCTGCTATTATCATATTTAATCGAACTGGAAATGTTTTTAAATACCTTTTCGAAAAATTTATAATAATACGCACTGGCTATGATACAAATAAAAAATGCAACGAAGACGATACACTCTCTTAAGAAAGCAGAATGGACGAAATTTTCGCTGAAATTAAGAATACGCCCTCCGACCGGAGAATGTATCAAATAAAACGAATAAGAGATAAGACCGAGATATTGCAGGAAATATGGCACCTTATCAATATATACTATAATCAATAATGTCGCAAAGGCAATAGAAGTAAGGATCAATCCATCCTTATAAAATATCGAAATTAAAGTTATCAACGTCAAAATCAAATATTCTGCTCTTGAAATGATCTTGCACAAATACTGAAATAGCAGGATCCCAATGATGAAATATGCTGAGTAGGTAAAAATAAATCTGAATTGGCTATGCACCAGAAAAACGGAAGCGTTGAATACAATAAAAAAAATGATCCTGCTGTACCTGTTTTTGGAAATAATCAGTTGAAAGACCAAGGCTATAATAAGGTAATATTGAAACTCTATGGCGAGGGTCCAATATACAGGATTAAGCCATGTCCCTCCCGTAAAAACATTCAAATAAGCCAGGTGGGAGAAGAGATTAATCCAATCCAGATGAAAGGGCGCACCGCGGTAATAGGGTGATAGCGTACTTACAAAATTCAGTAACAGTACAAACAGGATAGATATCAAATAGGGGGGTTCGATACGGATGACCCTCTTCTTAAGGAAGATAAAAAAATTCCCTATCGAGTAATTCTTTACGAACATGGAATAAGGTATGACAAAGCCGGATATGACGAAGAAGATCTCTACGCCTGTCCACCCATAGAGTCCTATTTTCTTTATAATACTTGTCTCCGGAAGGTAATCCGGAAGACCCCAGGTCAAATGATAAAAACATACCATTGCTGCGGCTATTCCTCTCAAAAGGCCTATGGACTGTATCTCTTTTGGAAGCTGTTTACTTTTAAAAATCGAATACATTGACTTATAGGATTTAGGTGATCAGTAGTTTTTGCCTTTATCTCGTGTTTTCAATTTCCGGATCCCCCGGGTGATGGTATTGGGAATCCAGGGAACGTCCATCCTGTCGTAAATAGAGACAACGGGTCTCGCAAGGTCTTTGCCGGACTGTTCGCGGTTCAGGAGTTCTGTCCATTTCTTCCGGAGGACCGGTTCGCTGTACAGGGAGGCCGCGTGGTTTTCCGCACGGACCCCGACTTGCCGAAGCAGCGCAGGGTCAGCGTTAAGCCGTGTCAATATAGCAGTTATGGCAGTTATATCATTGATCCCGAAAAGGAAACCGGTGTCCCCGTGGTTGATCATACTGGAAAGGGTAGGCAGGTCGGTCACAACAGGAACGACGCCGCATTGCATGGCTTCCAGGATACACAGCGGAGATCCTTCTGCATGCGAGGGCAACAAAAGGACTTCCTGTTGGGCATAGATCGCGGCCATATCTTTGTTGGCCACGCCTTCGTGATAGTGTACTGTGGGCCGGTAAAGCCAATCGTCGAACCGGTCGGTCGTATGCGGAGCGATGACGGTCCAGGTACAGGTTATGCCGTGTTGTCTGAGTTCTGCGTCAACGAGGGGCAGCAGGTCAAATCCTTTTTCCGGCGTCAGCCGGCCAACGAAGACGATTCGAAGTCCCTGACCGGTGTTTTCAACCCTGGGCCGCCGCATGTCCAGGACTATGGGCGGAATAAATACAATGTCATTTTTTCTAAGGGGCAGCAGGTCGTTAAGCCTGGCGGTAATAGCGGCCGAGACACCGACAAAATGGTCGATCCGGCTCTCGGACAAGGTGGGCAGTTCATAATAATAGGGGTAATCTCCATGAACGATGCCAATGACCTTTTGCCGAAAAGAGCGGTGGGTGACAAGTCTGAAGTCCAGGTAGCCGTTGAGGAGCAGCACGTCGCAGTCGTCCGGGATCATGGCGGCCAGCTTTCGGAAGAGATAATGCTTGTTATCGGCGGCTGAAAAGGAAAAGGTCCGGCAGGGGAAATCCGTGAGGTCTGTGATCCTGGCATCTGCGGGCTCCTCTTTTTGTTCGATGAGGATAAACGAACTTTCATGTCCCTCCGCGCGCAGTGATGCAGCCAGGTTCAGTGCATTAAAATACACGCCGCCCATAAAGTCCGGCAACAGCATGGTTATTTTCATACACTTACCCTCAACAGGCATTTGATAAATAGCTTCGACCTCTCCCCTATGGTACCGGGGGCCCATTCAAAACACCTGGACCGCCTGAGTGCCGCCCAGATCCTGAGGTCATAGCGGTCGATACAAGTCACCAATAACTTTGACTTCCAAAGGGCCAGAAGATCGCTCTCCCTGAATTGATGAAACAGCCGGTTGGCAGAGACTAACTTATGCAGCCAGGCGTCTGCCTCTTCCAATATATTGAGGCCCTTGAGTTCTTTGAATTGGCCGTTGAAAAGGAACAGGTGGACTGTCGACTCCCGTTCGTCCGGGTGAATGCCCAGTGCCAGGGGCAGGCCGAGCTTTATTTTGCCGGAGCTCGACTCCATTGTCTGCTGTTTGCTTTGCGTGACTTGTTGGCCGTGTCTTCTGTATGACAGCAAGGTCTCCGGGATATTGGCAAATTTTGTCAGGAAAATGGCCCTGGTCCATAGCTCATAATCTTCCGCGCCGGGAAATCCCGGGTCATAGGTCAATCCGGCCTCTTTGAACACCTTGCTCCTGAACATTACGGAAGGATGAGCAATCGGATTGTAGTCCAGCAAGGCCAGTTTTATCTCTTCATGGGTCAGCGGAAAGGTATAACGACTGTCGTCGCCAATGATCTGCAGCCAGGTGCCGCAAAGGCCGACTTCGGGATGCTGCTCCAAAAAGGCGAGCTGTTTTTCGAACCGTTCCGGCCGGCAGATATCGTCGGCATCCATGCGGGCGATGAAGGTCCCTGTGGCTGCGCCTAACCCGATGTTCAATGACCTGATGAGGCCCAGGTTAGTGGCGTTCGTGATCACGACCATTCTGGGATCCGCGATAGAAGCTAAAATAGCGGCCGTATGGTCGGTCGACCCGTCATTAATCACAATGAACTCAAAGGATGCGTAGGTCTGGGCGAGTACGCTGTCCACGGCCTCTTTCAGAAAGGCCTCCCCATTGTATACGCACATGATCACGCTCAACTCCCGAGGTTGGCTGCTATCTATATTGTTAGCCATTCTTCAGGCAGCAGGTCTTTTGTATCGGCATTGGACTCGTTAAACCATCTCGCCGGTGCAATAACTACTTTTCCGGGGTTTCTATTCAGCCACGCGCCCCACCAGCTAAAGCTGCTGTTGGCGATGACATTATGCTTGCAATGACTCATCAGGCAGAGATCTTCATAGGCATGCCCGCTATCGTTATGACTTACATAGGTCACCCGAAATCCTGCGCCTATATTGTCTCTTGCCCATTCCATGTCATCGGAGAAAACAAACAGCTCGGTCCCGGCCGTCTTATTGGTGATCATCTCCAGGGCTTTCGTATAATACTCAACCCCGCAAACACCATGAAATCTGAATGTTTGGGGGTTGTTGACATAATCACCCCGGCGAATATGTACACTGACCGAGTTGGTGCTCCTGATCCGGGCCATCAAATCGATAGTGGCGGCAGACAGGGGTGCGGTCACCCGAAATTCCTCAACGAGGATATCGGCTATATCTCTGAAGTATTTTGGGCTCTGCCAGTACCCATCCAGCAGGGTCGAAGCGGCGGCGGTAAAGAAATCCGGATCGTAATGGAAAAAGAGCTCTTTGTAATAGCCTCTTTTGTGATACGGCAGCAGGCTATTCACCTTCTGGCGGATGAAGGAAGGATGTGTAAACCCCCTGATCTGTTCGGGGGTGGCGAAAAGGGCATCGATATTGAACAGGCCAAGATCATAATTCCTCCTGATGATATCGCTGTTCTCCTGTTGATAGGCACTGATATCGAGACAGAGCCGCGTCTTCTTTCGCACTGCCAACGCCCGGCCTGCAGCATACTGAAATAATTGGTTGCCCAGCCCGCCCAATAACCGTACGATGATCATAACTTCCTGGCCAATACGTGTAATCCGTAACTCAACAACTCTTCCGAGTTCTTATTCTTCGATGAGAATCGTTCCAGCATCTTCAGGACGATCTTCATGGCCGTTCTTTCAATCCTGGTGGTCCCGTCCCCGGCATATAGTTTTGCCATTTGGGGGACCCGGTTGATCTCCTGCCCTATATACTCGAAATAATTTCCGTTGGCGCTTAGTTCAAGGATCTCGAAACCATTGGTCTTGAGCTCCTGTTCGTAAAAAAACCGGTTGAAGCCGGTGTAAAAGTGGTAAGGGGCGAAATGGGTCAGGCTGCAAAAAGGGGCTGTGATGACCAAAAAACCACCTGCCCGCAGCAGCCTGGAAAATTCTTTGACGGCATCCCGTGGGTTGATGATGTGTTCAAAAACCTCGGTGCACATCACTGCATCGAATGAGCCGTCAGGTTCCGGAATGTTGGCAATATCCGAAACGATATCCAGCTTACCATAATCCCATTTAGCCATCTGAAGGCCCGAAGGCAATTCCTCGGGAACATATTGCGCAAAATCCTGGGATACATAATTCAAATGCGAGCAAAATCTCTTGAATTGCTGCTCGCCTGCGCCGGCGTCCAGGATACGCGAGCGCTCCGGAATGATCTTAAGTGTCTTTTCCAGCCAGGTTACCCGCGTGCTCTCATTATGAGAGCCAACATCAGTTTTTCCAATGAGCCTGCTTGTGAATTCTTCAAACATGATCGTTTAATTTTTTAAACCAGAAACAGCCACATCCATAATTTTGGCTATCCGCTTCTGAAGGGTCGACGGCTTGTAAGAAAGTCGAATCGTCTTTCACAAGGGAAAAATCTTCGAGCCTGAACCCACTGAAAATTTTTTCTATTGCGCGGGCATTATATATACGATGGGCATTGAACATAATCTTCGCCTTACCCACGGGGGTAACGAACAGCAGTGACCCACCGGGCTTAACGACCCGCTTTAACTCATTCATTGCTTTCAGGTCCCCGGAGGGGTCTATGGGGTCGCCGTACCGGCCCAATCCGATGTGTTCTACCGTATGCATACAGGACAAACTCTCGATGCTGTTCGAGTCGAAAAAAAGGCTGGTGAGATCGGCCTTTTCGGATATGAGGTTGTCAAGGTTCAACAAGGCCGGACGGTAATCATAAAAGCGGACCGGGATGAAGGCGGATAATTGGGTACAAAAATGCAGTGTTGAAGAAATATCGATATGAACAGCCGGGTTTATTTTTTTTACCACACGGGCCGCCCAGGCAGGATGATAGACATAATGAGCATCGAAGCCCGTGAAGGTAGTCTTATCCTCCAGGTAAGGCCTGATCTCGTTCCAACTTAATTCAAACCGCCCGTCGGAGCCATTTGCAAACTGTTCGAATTCAGCCCTGAAAGCCTTTAAATCTTTTCTCTTCTGCAAGAACCTTCGGGTCTGAAAGGCTATTTTACCGGGCAAGCTCATGATAAATGGTTAAATTCTCCATAGGAGATCTTTGATCACTGTTGATTATTTATTGACCATTGGTTGTTTACCATAACAGAGCCCTGCAGGGTGACGGGCGTAATACCGCTGGAATAAAACTCATAGTTGGGGATATCGAAAGGCAAGGTGTCAGTCAGCGTGTCAAGAGCCTCGTAATTATTCCCGAGAAAAATATGCACATAGTAGTTGCCGGGCCTTAGGAAAAGGTTCTCCGCTATGCAGGTGAATTTGTTGGTTCCTTGTGCCAGGTCGAATTGCTGATTGACAAAGCGGGAATGGAGCGTGATAATCCGGACCCCAAATTCATCGTTTATCCCAACTGCCACCTCAGCCTTTTCGATCGGTTCGAGGGCTTCAGCGAAGACAGTGATCCTGAGTTTTCCCTTGCCATCCACCTGTATAAAATCGAAACCGGATATATAGGCTTTCTTATTCTTTGTGGGCCTCTGTTTCAAGAGAGCATCCATCCCTTCGTGCGATCGCATGCTATCCATGTAATATTTCATCCCTTCGTTTACACTCCCCTTGAATTGAAGGATGCCATCTTTCAAATAGATGGACTGTGTACACAGTTGTTGGATAGCAGCCATATTATGACTGACGAACAACACCGTCCGTCCCTGGATGCTGCCGACATCCTTCATCTTTCCCAGGCATTTCTTCTGGAACTCTGTATCTCCTACTGCAAGGACTTCGTCTACGATCAGCACTTCGCTTTCAAGGTTTGCTGCGACTGCAAAAGCCAATCGTACATACATGCCACTACTGTACCTTTTTACAGGTGTATCAATATACTTCTCTACCCCGCTAAAGTCAATAATTTCGTCCAATTTACGATCGATCTCCTTTTTTCGCATTCCGAGTATAGAGCCGTTGAGATAAATATTTTCGCGGCCGGTCAATTCAGGGTGGAAGCCTGTGCCTACCTCCAGCAAACTGGCTACCCTTCCCTTTATTTTGATTACTCCCGATGTAGGGGCCGTCACCCTGCTGAGCAATTTCAGCAGTGTACTTTTACCCGAGCCATTGCGCCCTATAATCCCTACGGCATCGCCCTGCCGAATGTCAAAATTGATATCTTTCAGGCTCCATACAATGTTGCTTTCGCTGATAACAGTCCGGTCATTTATCTCTCCCACCCTTAAAAACGGGTCTTCTTTGCCCCTTCTTATTGCCCACCAGCGTTCTATATCCCTGGATATGGTGCCGGTCCCGATTACCCCTAACTGATAAGCCTTAGAGAGATTTTCAACCTTTATTGCAATTGCCATACTATGCTGAATACTTAAATATGAAAAACTTACACAGTATCGATGAAACTGCGCTCTACTTTATTGAATATCACTATTCCAAAAAAGGTGATTAGCAGCGTCGCCAGGAGGCTGCTCCCGAATGAAAGCCAGGTGAAGGTTCCCCGGCCCAAAAATCCAAGACGAAAGGTTTCTATAACCGTCGTCAGGGGGTTCAGTTCGATCAGCCATTTGTATTTCACCGACACGGAAGACAGCGGATATATCACCGTGGTAGTATACATCATCAATCCAACGCCGAACGTTATCAGGAACACGAGGTCACGGTACCTGTTGGTCATGGCGGAGACGATCATGCCTGTGCCGAGGCCAAGCAAAGCCATCTGGACCACCACCACGGGAAATAAAAGCGCATAGGCCGTCATGTGAAAGGGCGCTCCCTTAAATCCAAAAAAAATCATCATGGCGATAAACATCAGCAGTTGCACCGCAAACCGGATGAGGTTGGACATGACGATGCTCAGCGGCATAATCAACCTGGGGAAATATACCTTCCCGAAGATCTGCGAATTATCTCTGAATACGGTAGAGGTCTTGGTGAGGCATTCTGAAAAATAATTCCAGACTGTAATTCCTGCCATGTAAAACAAGGGGGCAGGCAACCCTTGCGTTGAAATGCCTGCGAGTCTTCCAAAAACGAAAGTATAGGTGATCGTAGTAAAAAGCGGCTGAATAAAAAACCAGACCGGTCCCAGAATGGTCTGTTTATAAAAGGATACGAAGTCCCTTCTGATCAGGAGGCCTAGCAGGTCCCTGTAGTGCCATACATCCCTTAGCTTTAAGTCAAACAGGTGGCCATGCGGTTCAATGACCATGTCCCAATGTTCGTGTTCGACGGGTTTTAACGTATCGGTCGTCATCTTGAGTATCAGCTGATTTTATCGAATTTTAACCGAAGACTAACCAAACCAGCGGCTGAACGTGCCTTTGATCCGGTTGACAAAGCCTTTTTGTAGCTTATTATCCTCGAAGTATCCTCCGTTCTTATTGTATCCATACCCATAGTATCCATACCCTCCATAATAACCTCCATATTGACTGCCGTCCGCCTTCACATCATTCAGCAAGATGGAAAGGGAAGGGAGTTTCTTATTGATGTACAGGTCGTTGACCAGACCAAGCAGGCGTCTCGGGGTATGTCCGCGCCTGACGATATAAATGGTGCAATCGGCAAAGCTGGCCAGGTTAATGGCATCACTCACCAATCCGATCGGGGCCGTATCCAGGATGACGACTTCGAAGTTTCTTTTTGCGAACTCGATCAATTCGGCCAGACGGGGGCTCAGCAACAATTCGGCCGGGTTGGGCGGAATAGGCCCGCAGGGGATCACATAGAAATTGTCCACGCCTTCCACCTTCACCGGCAAATCTTCAAAACTGGCGCTGCCGATAATATAATTGGTAATGCCCATTTTTCTTTTCAGGTCCAGCCCCGATATGATCTTCGGCTTGCGGATATCGAATTCCATTACTACGGTCTTTTTACCGGCAAGGGCCATCACAGCCCCCATATTGGTGCTGACAAAGGATTTACCTTCTCCGCTGAAAGAAGAAGTGACCAGGATGACCGGCGTTTCATTTTTGCCGGTGATGTACCTGAGATTGGTACGGATGATCCGGAATTGCTCGGCAATGAAGCGGCGGCTGTTCGTCGTTACTACCAGGGTTTTTTCATCCTCCGAGTGCCCGATCTCGCCCAGTATAGGCGCATCGGTGGCCTTTTGGATTTCCATCCGATTGGCAACCTTATCGCTCATCAATTCGACAACGACTATGAATGCTATCGGAATGATCAGGCCGATAATCGCATAGCTCATGTATAGGGAATTGTGATTGGGGATTATAGGCTCGGTCCCGCCGACTGCCGGTTCGACTACTTTTGAATTGGAGATAGTGGATGCCGAAGAAATGGAAGTCTCCAGTTTTTTTTGCAAAAGGAAATAGTACAGTTCCTGCAGGATTTCCTCCTGGCGTTGAATGGCCAGTTGATGCTGTGATTTCCCGGGCATGGCTTGTAATTGTCCCTGGAACTGGTTGTTTTGGAGGGAAAGCGCACTGCGGGTAATCAGATTTGCCTGTCTTATATTTTGCAGGGCCTGCAGCATGTTCTGCCGTAACCTTTCGAGGCTGGCATCCATACTCTTGATCATGGGATTATCCGGGGGGGCGGTCTTCAGGTTGGTCTCCCTTTGAAGCTGCAGTTTATTGTAGTCTGTGAATAGCTGCAGCAGGGACGGTTCTGCTATCCCTAAATTAGTAGGTACCGCGTTGTAGGTGTTTTCAGGCTTGCTGATATATTCGATCAGCCAATCCAGGATACTCAACTGGACGCTGGACGTCTCGAGGTTCTTGGCACCGTCGGATATACCGGTAATATACTCCTTTGACTGGCTTGTAATATCGAATATCCCATTCTTCTCCATGAAGCTACGTAAGTTGCCTTCCACGCCCCCCAGTGAATCCCTCAACGAGCTAAGCCGGTCATCGATAAATTTCATCGTATTGATGGCGATCCGGTTTTTATCTTCGATGATCAGGGAATCATATACTGCCATCAGGGTATTCAGCATGTCCTGGCCGAGGGTAACATTCTCCGTCTCTATGGAAAGGGTCAGTATGGATGCAAAGTCATTTAACTGCGCTATTCTGATGCTTCCTGCCAATCCTCTCGCCGCTTCGATGGCCGGTTGCCAATCGATGTAGAAATCCCGGGTTGGAAAGATCTTTAGATCGATCCCGAAATTGCGGGTGAGTACGCAAACGTTATTCCCGACCTTAAAAGGCTCGCCGTAAGCATGCGTCGTACCGCTTTTGTCGACGATGGCAAAATGCTGATCATTAACTCCTGTAACGGCAAACTCGAACCCGGTCGTCGGATCCTGCATCTGGACGACCTGTAAGGTGAACGGAGACTCTTTGTATAACAGGCTCGACCGTACACTGCCCTTAATGTAATAAGAGACCTGCAATCCAAGATCTTTCACCACGCGCGCAATTACCGGGCTCGATCTCAGCACTTCGATCTCGTTATTCAGGTTGGTAGTAGGGTGGGCCATGAAAAGTTCTCCCAGGCGGTCGTCTTTGCCTGTAGGCGAACTTTCCGCATCATTTTTGATCAGCAATGTGGATTGAACATGGTAAATAGGGACGGTATACCGGATCTTGATATAGGCAACTACCAGTGACAGCGCAAAACAAACGATGAGCCAGGGCAGGTACCTTAAATAGCGCATGATAAAATCCCGCATTTCCGAACTTTGAGAAAAGTTCAGATTGGCTACGACGTGGGGACCCGTCCCGTTGGAATTTTCATTCATGAGAAAGCGCTATTAATTAATTTCTGAATATGCTGTAAACAATGGCTGCTGTTGAAACTACAGTCGCAATGATGGAGACGTTACGTGCGGCGACCTGGTCATTGGCGGCGATCTTACGCTTGTTAGCTTCAACGATTACGAGATCATTCTGTTGAAGATAAAAATAAGGAGATATCAGGATCTCGGGCTTGGTCAAATCGAGCCGGGCAAATTGTCTTTTCCCGTTGGTTTGACGGATAACCAGCACATTGTCGCGCCGTCCGTAAAAGGTCAAGTCCCCGGCAAGGCCAATGGCCTCGAAGAGATTGACCTGGTCACCCGAAATAGAATAAATTCCGGGTTTGCCTACTTCACCCAGCATGGTATACCGGCGGTTCACAATCCGGATATTATAGTATGGATTAGTGAGAAAAGGTTTAAGTCTTTCGTTCAGCGTGTCTCTTAGCGTGCTGCGCGTCAGGCTGTCGACGTGTATCAGACCCAGTCCCTGAAATTCGATGTTGCCTTTTTCGTCCACCAGGTATCCCCCGGAGGTCGGTGAAGGGCCCGCTACTGCTCCATTACCCCCACCGGCTTCGGCCCCGCCCCCTGAGGCGGAAGCACTGGTAGTGATCAGGAGCTGGTTGTAGATCTTCGTGGCTTCGGGGTTATCACTATAAACGATAATGCTGAGCAGATCTCCCTTTTGGATGATGGGATCTACGATTTTTGCCTGACTGAGCTTAGCCGTATCAAAAGACCCCTGCATATAGGTCAATTCCTTTATATTGCCGCAGGAGCTGAACATCACCGCCAGGAACGTCAGCCCCAACATACCTGCCGACAGAAATTTCAGCGATGACCAGGAATTATGCTTCATTCAAAATAGTTTAGATTATACTTACTGCTTCGCTGACACAGCGATATTGGATTTATCCACCACGGCGACAAGGGCAAACCCGATACTTTCGATGACTACCTGCACTCTGTTGTTGAGTACTTTCATCACCTTCGCCTCTTTGTCCATCAGTGCCCCTTTCCGAATGGTCACTTTCGTGTCTTTTTTCAATTCGACCGGTTCGACCCGGATATCTACGTACTCATTCAGGAATTTCCGGATAACCTCTATTTCTTTTTCTTTTACGACCGCCGGCTTTCCCAACCAATATACAAAATTGACTACCCCGTTAACCAAGCGTATTTCTGTCAATTCCTCTTCCACCACATTAACGAACACGTAGGATTTAAACAAGGGTTCCTCTACCCACTTTACCCTGTCGCTCCATTTCTTTCTTACCCGGTTCAAAGGACAATACGCCTCTATCCGTCTCTCCTCCAATAGCCGGTATACCTTTTTCTCCCAGCGGGGTTTAGTATATACGACATACCATTTTCTTTTGTCTTCAGGCATAGCTTCGCCTCCTCAGTCACAACATTTTATCATAACTAATTAACAATCAATTAATTATTAAAACCTCCTCGGTCGTTCCTTATCTATCAAACTGAAAAGGGCATAAGCGAGCATCCTGATTAAATAACTCGTTATACCCTTCTGCATATTTTAAAACACTAAGACTCTCAACGTATTCTCCACAGGACGATAAAAATTTTGTATACTTTGGATTCAAAAACACAAAAAACTGATAATGCCAGGTTTTATTGTATGCTCTAAATTGTCATTAAAAAACCTTTTGAATAAACCAGGCACAAATATAAGGGATTTTAATATTTAATACCCCGAATTGCAAGTTGAAAAACAAGCTATTAACGCCAGAAGTGCGCTATTTTTCGTCGCCTGCCAATCTCCCAATCGCCCAGTAGAGCAGACAGGCGATCATGAACAGGATACACACGATGACTATCGAAAATTTGACCCTGGCCAGATCATAGGCTATGGAGACATTCCATTGAGAGACAGGCCCCCGGATCGTTTGGGAAAGTGCGATATGTTCAATGAGGTCACAAATGGTTGCGCTGACGATCAACCAGGCAAAGCCCCTCCCCCCTTTGATCATGATCTCGTTGCCGGTGCAGGCAGAAATAAAACGACACCCCAGCGCTATGGCCAGGGTGTACAATATCATGAAGATGTAGGCAAAATAGGTACTTTTTACACTCAGTTCATACTTACCTGTATCCTTCCAGTGCTGGATGATGGTCTGAGCTTTCCCCACGGTTTTGGCGATCTCAAATTGGACGATCTCATCTGAGCTGAGCGGGGACAGATAACTTCTCACCCAAATCATGTAGGCAATGGTCAACAGGGAGAATAACCAGAATAGCTGTCGCAACCGGCTGAACCGGGCGGGCCATGATGGAGGTTCCATATATGTTTAACGAATTTGCTTGTAACCGTTAAGTTAAATAAAATTCAGCACATCAGGTACCCTTTCCTGCCAGCCGGCCAGCAGGTATACTCCTTCTTCCGGCGTCTCGAGCGCTTTCATGCCATAACCGGCGAGGTCGAAAACATACAGCCGTGCCTGCGGCGCCATCTCCTTCCGGTATCGCCGCCACCAGTGGCTGAGATCGGTGCCTGCCGGCTGGTTGAAGGTCCGGTTGTCCCACAATGGACAATCTGTAAAGATCAGTACGTTGTCGACCACCTGTCTTTTGCGCAGCAGGTCCTGCAGCACGAGCCATGCGTTAATAGCATACCCGGCCTCGCCTTCATGCCCGCGGAACTCATTGACTGCGGACAGGATAGGCCTTACCGGATTTTGTACCGGACGCCAGGTATTTCCGATAACCCCGGTGATGACCTGCTCGCCCCGGTTGATCCAGGAAAAGGCCAGCAGGGGCCCGATATCGAAGCGCTGGACAAGGCCATAGCTATCCAGGGGATGCCGCATGCTGCTGCTGACATCCATGGCTATCACGGAGACGGCCCGCCGCCCAAATCCTGATCTGTTCCAGCTGTTGTGTACCGCAGCCTGTTCTAGCGCCTCTGTCAGCATGCCGGCGCCGCCCTGGTCAACGCGCAGCAGGTTACGATAGACATTCAGCAGCCGAAGGGGCGATTGTCCTGCCGGACCGGCAGCTGCCGCATTGCCCAGGTATTCGGCGGCCAGCTTAAGGACTTTACCGCTGACACCGGCACAGAGCATGGGCTGCAGGTTATCGAGCAGTGCTGTATAACCTATCCGGAAAGAAGAGATGCCTTCCTTCCACTTATCGCGCAAGATCACCTGCCTTTGCCCGGGACTGTCATAATGCTGCTGATGCAGCGTCTGCCATTCCTGCAGCCAGGTCGTCCGGACAGGTATCTGCCCGCGTTGGATCCGGGCAAACAACGACCTCTGGGACCGGTTGGCCGCTTTGGGCTGTAACCATTGTAACGCCAGCCTAATCCCTTCCCGGATCTCGACGCTGTAGCGGCTATACTGATATTCATCCATGCTGTTGAGCAGGACCGAAAGGCTCTTTCTCACCGCACGTCCCGGCCGTTGTCTCTTTCTCACCGTCCGGGTGTAATAGTCCAGCCAGCCCGGGATTTTTCCGGGTTGGTGAACGATACGGCCCACCAGCAAACCTGTCCTTTCATCATCCCCATAAAGGGCAGCCAGCTCGGCCGTCAGCAGGTAGGCAAGATCCCGAAAACTCCTTTGTTCCCGCAGGTCAATAGCCAGCCTGCCCAACCATTCAGGATCGCCCTGACGGACTGTTTCGCGCAAAAGGATCATAGCCTGACTGGCCTGTCCCGGATCATCGACTGACAAGGACACTGACAGCAGCATCTTCAGGAGGTCTGCCGTTGCATCCGGCGCCTCCGCCTTGATGAAAGCGTATCGGGTGTCTGCCGGTTGTCTTCCTTTCAGGTTAAAATTGAATTTCATGACTGCCTCCTTCTCCCTGCGGGAGCCGTTAATGGTGATAAATACATTCGTCTGTCGGCGCGGCGTGAGCCCGCGACCAAAACAAAAAACCCGGGCGCTTTGCGGACCGGGTTATCTTATCGGATCGGATCTAAAATAGATCTTATCGTATAACATCCGGTCGAAGACAAAAGACCACTCGATCTCGAAGACAAAAGACGACCTGATCGCACCAAAACGGTGCAATAGCTGTCAGCGTCGTATTTTGTTGTCTCATGGTCTTCATACGCAAAAGCCCCACCTGAAGGCGGGGCTTTTATATGCTGGATCTTTTTTACTTGTTGTTCAGCACTTACTCAGCCCCGCGGACATACAGTCCGTATACGCCTTA